>ERZ651768.32-NODE-32-length-101875-cov-19.582664_pt1 | contig 101875 bp, 96 predicted proteins | sample MGYA00514754_ERZ651768 | MGnify/ENA metagenome assembly ERZ651768
TTAATCCGGCCATTCATTAAAAGCATGACTAATTCTGAATTAACAGCAGTAATGACCGGAGGGTTTGCTACAGTTGCCGGTTCCGTTTTAGCTCTATATGTTTTGTGGCTGAATGCTATACCCGGGATTGCAGGCCATATGCTGGCTGCCAGTATCATGTCTGCTCCTGCTGCCTTGGTTATGGCAAAAATAATTTATCCTGAAACAGAAAAATCAAATACAATCGGCGATTTACATATCAGTATCGAAAAACAAGATGCAAATGCCATGGATGCCCTTGGCAGAGGAGCCACCGATGGATTGAAATTAGCTGCTAATGTGGCAGCCATGCTGGTTGCATTTGTATCTATTATTACCATGATAAATTATACACTGGGTTATTTTTTTGATACAACCATGCAGGAAATGATGGGGTTTGTCTTTCAACCCATAGCTTGGTCTATGGGAATTCCCTGGGATGAAGCGAGAATCATGGGCACGCTGATGGGTGAAAAAATCGTATTAACAGAATTAATTGCCTATTCAAATCTGGGTGAAATAATCAATAATGGCGGAATATCTGAACGCACAGCAATCATTGCCAGTTACGCACTGTGCGGTTTCGCTAATTTTGGATCCATAGGAATTCAGCTGGGCGGAATCGGGGGTATGGCGCCAGAGAGAAGAAAAGATCTTTCAAGACTGGCCTTTAAAGCCATGATCGGGGGTGCGTTGGCCTCCTGGTTAACAGCAACCATCGCGGGGATTTTAATTTAACGAGAGAGTATAAAATCGTATGAAACTGTTAATTATGGGACCTCCTGGAGTGGGGAAGGGCACCCAGGCAAGTCGTATAAAAAGTAAATTAAATATTGCCCATCTTTCAACCGGGGACATTCTCCGTACCGAGATCGAGAAAAAAACTGATACTGGCGTGCAGGCAAAATTATATATGGATGCTGGAAAGCTCGTTCCAGACCGGGTTTTATTGGATATTATCCAAGACAGGATTAAAAACACTGATTGTGATGGCGGTTATCTACTGGATGGGTTTCCCAGGACACTCCCCCAAGCTGTTGGATTGGAAAAAATAATGGAATCCATCAACCATGCCCTGGATAGGGTCATCAGTTTAACAGCAGATGAAGGTGAACTGGTGGAGAGGCTTATTAAACGCGGGGCGGAATCCGGCAGAAGCGATGATACGCCCGATGTAATCCGGAACCGTCAAAAAATCTATTGGGAACAAACAGCGCCATTACTAGACTTTTACCAAAAAAAAGGCATCCTTAAGGATGTGGATGGCCTGGGTGAAATATCCGAAATCACTGAACGAATATTAACGGTTTTAAAATAAAATGCTTAAAGTCGGTCTCACTGGCGGAATTGGATCTGGAAAAAGTTCTGTAAGTACCCTGTTTAATACATGGGGGTCGTATATTTTTGATGCAGATTTAATTGCAAAGGAAATTCTGAATAAAAATGAAACAGCGCAAAGTGAGATTATTGCAGAATTTGGGACCGATGTGCTGGGTATAAGCGGACAAATTGAAAAATCAAAATTAGCCCGCATTGCATTCCAGGATGAGGATCACCAGCTTAGGCTTAATACAATAATTCATCCATACGTTTTTACAGAAATTGACAGCAAGTTTGATGAAGTGTTGGCTGCCGGGAAGCATGATATTTTTGTGGTGGATGCAGCATTGATTTATGAATCCGGTGCAGATATGCACATGGATTATGTAATTGTAGTGACATCACATTTAAAACTCCGGACGGAACGGGTCATGACCCAGGGCAGTTTAACTCGGGATGAATTCCTACGCAGGTTAGAACTGCAATGGTCTGATGAGGATAAAGTGCATATGGCAGACTTCGTTATCCATAATAACGGCACGGAAGATGACCTGTTAAAAGAAGCAAAAAAGGTCTATAGTTTACTGGGATAATCTATCGTCGCAGCGCCAGGGGTTTATCGAGTACTTCTTTAACTATAATCGATTTTTTAAGTGCTTTTTTAGAATTAAATAATTCTTCCCTGAGATTGGTTTTTTTCAACCATTTTTTTCCAAAATGCAATTCTTTTTTATCTGCCAGTTTGGAATGGTAGATCTTTTCTTCGAACGCTTCCACCTGTTCATCTATCTCCGATAAATCTATCTCATCAGGGTCAATGATCCCTTCTACAAAGTTATCAACTTCTTCTGTTATTGTTTCCAGTTGGTCAAGCTCTGAGTCTTCAGTCTGTATTGGAATGGGGACCGATTCAGGATCTAGGTTGGCACCCTGGTCAAAAAGATCATTCAATAACTGGTCAAGCTTCTGACCAGGCTCCTGGGGTGGAGCATCCTTTTCTAAATCCCACCCCGGGTCTGACTCGATCTGCTGGCGCTTCTGATTCTGCTGGCGCTTTTTTATATAAGTAGAAATAAAGTAAAGGAGCAGGAGACCAAGCCATTTCATATTACGCCTCCGGTCTCTCTAATAGGAATAACACACCATTGCAGAATATTTCATTCAGGAATGGAAACCATGCAAAAGGATTTTTTACCCGTGGTAATCCAAAACGAAATGAATATGCCGGCCGAATGAACCAGTTGCTTTCCTTCCAGACATTAAATCCAATGGATTTGACTATTTTTCTCATCTGATTAATGGATATACGGGTTTTCTTGGTTGATATCAAATAATCTATTTTCTTCCCTGGACAACCAATCACTTTCAAATATGCTTTATATATAAAATCAGGAAACAAATGTAAGTACGGTATTTTACCTAATATCCGAGGTGCAGTCTGCTGGTGCCCTGCATAGGCACAGTATTTAGGAGGAAAGGATATAAACAGTTTTCCATTTGGTCTCAACAATTCGAAAATATTCTTCAATGCTGTTTTTTTGTTATCAATATGCTCAATCACATCCCGAATCACAATGGTATTATAGGGTTCTGTAAGTTCACTGGCATAGGTTTCCGGATCACAAATATTTGCCTGGAATAAATGAAGTGAATTAGCCTGATTCAGCAAAATAGCATTATTGAACCGGACGTCTGACAACTCCAACCCGGAACATATAGCACCTTTTTCTTGATAAAATTTGAGTAAACCTGCTTCTGCACAGCCAATCTCCAAAATTCTCTGTCCAGCAACATCGGTATCACCAATGAAATCATACAGGAAATTTTCTCCATACCATTGCTGCTCTTTATAACAGCGCAGGCACCGATCGGATATTTGATCAACTAAATGATTCGGAATTGGAATATCCAAAACATGAATCTCATTCAGTGTTTAGTTATCCTCTAATGGATCATCATCAGATAGTTCAGAATCTGTCCCAGCAATTGCATCCCGCATGGTAGTATCAGATTTGATATTTTCCATTTTATAATAATCCATGATGCCCATATTCCCATCCCTGAATGCCTGGGCCATAGCCTTTGGAACTTCTGCTTCTGCTTCCACAACTTTTGCTCTCATTTCCTGTGTTCTGGCAGTCATTTCCTGTTCTTCAGCTACGGCCATTGCACGACGGGTTTCAGCTTTAGCCTGTGCAACACGAAGGTCCGCTTCTGCCTGGTCTGCCTGAAGTGAAGCGCCAATATTTTTCCCCACATCCAGATCAGCAATGTCAATGGATAGAATCTCAAATGCCGTTCCCGCATCCAGGCCTTTATCCAAAACAGCCCGGGAAATAGCATCGGGATTCTCCAGCACAGCGGAATACGTTTGTGACGAACCAATGGCACTGACGATCCCCTCGCCAACACGGGCAATGACAGTATCATCAGTGGCACCTCCTACAAGACCAGGAATATTCGTACGAACGGTAACCCGGGCCCTTGCTTTTACTTCGATGCCATCCTTCGCCACAGCGGCCAGTGTCCCTTTAACGGGTGCATCAATCACTTTCGGATACACTGAAGTTGCAACCGCTTCTTTTACGTCTCGTCCAGCCAGGTCGATCGCAGTTGCAGTTTCAAATGGCAGTTGAATATTTGCCTTACTAGCTGCAATAAGGGCAGACACAATGTTCAGGACATTCCCTCCAGCAAGATAGTGGGTTTCCAGCATGTCCGTTGAAATATGAGGTAACCCGGCTTTGTGAAGGTTAATTACACCGTCTGTCACTAAGCGTGGTGAAATTTTCCTAAGACGCATCCGGATAAGATCTATGATTCGAATCCTACCCAGCCCGAGAGAAACAATCCCCTGGATCCACATACCGATAGGTACGAAATAAAGAATGGTGAGCACTATAAAGACGATCATACCTAGCATAAACATTTGTACAACAGGCATAGTTATATTCCTTTTATTATTATTTTGTTAATTCCCTGACTAAAACTCTGTTACCATCCACAGACAAAATCTTTATCTCTTTTCCTTCCTCAATAAATTCTCCCTCGCTTACCACAAAAATTCGCTGGTCCTTGACCCTTACCCAGCCTGATGGATGAAGATCCGTATCCGCGATCCCCGTTTCACCTTGCAACGATTCCCAGCCAAGAGTGTTGGAATAACCATCTTCTTTTTTTTGTGTATCTGGAGCTGTGAGTTGTTCCCAGAATTTTGTTTTTATCATAAGCTTTGCCAACAGCACCAATCCAATAACCGCTCCAACAAGTCCAATTAAAAACCCATCCATAGCCTGCCCTAATACTTCTTCACCTACCGGTATGTCCGGTAGCAATAACAAATATAATCCATAAATCATTAGTCCAATACCGCCAAGGCCTGCAATCCCAAACCCGGGGATCACCAGCACTTCCAGGAGAATCAAGGCCAAGCCCGTTAATACAAAAAGCATATCGGACATGGTAGCCAGTTGGGCAATATAAGACGCACTTAATGAAAGAATCAAGCAGGCAAGTCCAACAAATCCGGGGATTCCCCAACCTGGGCTTTGGAGCTCAAATAAGATTCCTAAAAAGCCGAATGTGGTCAGCAAAGATGCAACTACGGGGTTTGTTAAAAAACGAACTATAGCTTCAGACCAGTTCTCTGTGGTTTCGATTGTTTGAACAGATGAATACCCCAGGCTATCCAGTAATGCTTCCATATTTTCTGCAGTTCCATCAGCAATCTTATATTTTAATGCCTGTTCTGTGGTCAGGGAAATTAATTTACCATCTTTTCGTCCTTCAATATCATCCACTTTTATTGAATCTCCTCCAATGACTAAATGAGTGAATGTTAATTCTTCATCCACCATCCCCCGGGCTATTTCTTTGCTGCGGCCTCTTTTTTCTGCAGTGGATGCCATTTCTTCTCTCATGAAACTGATGACTTTTTCGCTTCCTTTTTTCCCTGTCATATCCACAGCGGTCGCCGCACCAATCAGACCGCCCCCGGTCATGTAGATCTTTTCACAGGACAACGAGATTAAAGCACCTGCAGAAATAGCACGGCGATTAATAAAGGCTATTGTGAGAATATCTGCTCCTAGAATGGCATCTTTGATCTGGGTGGCAGCGTCAACACGGCCGCCGAATGTATTAATATCAAAAATAACAGCTGTGGCTTCATTGGATTCTGCATCCTCCAGCGTCCTTTGAATAAAGGGTGGCAGACCCAGATCAATGGTCCCTTCGATCGGCACCCTGTATACAACATCTGAATAAAGAACTGAGATACAGAATATATAATATAATAAACAGCGTTTCATTAGTTGGAATTTCATACATAAACAAAGATAGGTAAAACAAAAAACACTTTATTTATGAGAAAAAACGAGCAAAATAAGGGCAGTACAAATCCGTAATTTCCATACAGAATGAAGCGTTCTCACCAGATTACATATTTTATCCTTTCTCTATTGAAAAAATGGATTTCATCTATTTCCCCAATGACTCGGTATAAACTTTCAAACAAATTAGCAGGATTTTTATACCATTATGTAACACTTCGAAAAGGCCAAGCAGAAATAAATATAATCAGGGCATTCCCGGATTGGACGAGTCAAAGAGTTAACTCAACGCTTCAGGGGACCTATCAATTTTTCAGTCATAACTTTGTCCAGTTTATAGCATTCCCAAAGTCCTGGGAGGGATTAAAAATTGATGTTGTTGGAAAAGATGTGCTGGATAAATACATGGATCAGGGTAAGGGAGTGGTATTCATTACCGGGCATTTTGGAGCATGGGAGATTCTGGGCAAATGGCTTGGAGAGTACGCTCATCTTTTCACAGGTGTAGCGCATCGTCAAAAAAATGCAGGTGCAAACCGCTTCTTCCAGGAACAGCGGGAATTACCCGGGACAAAACATATTTTCAGAAGAGAACCTCTTGAAAAAATGTATGATGTGCTTACACAGAACGGAATACTTGGTTTAGTCAGCGATCAGGATGCAAAACAAAGAGGTGTATTTGTTAATTTTTTTGGAGTTCCTGCTTCTACTCCTAAAGGGGCTGCTCTTTTTCATCTTAAGTCAAAGGCCCCTATTATGCTTGGTGCCTGTGTCCAAACCGGGTTTCAAAGATACCGCATAGAACTGGTCCCAGTTATTGCCAGCAATCAAAATGTGGAAGACATTACACAGGCTTATACCGCTCTTTTGGAAAAATTTATAAGACAATCCCCAGAACAATATTTTTGGTTCCATCGGCGCTGGAAAACCAAGTTAGATGTAAAATAATCTATGGTTGAAAGAATCAATTGGGATAACACTGGTGCTGTAACAAAGGCCTGTGAAGTTTTGAAAAAAGGCGGTGTACTCGTTTATCCAACGGATACTTTATATGGTTTTGGCTGTGATGCAAAAAATGAGCAAGCGATTCATACGATTAATACAATAAAAAATAGATCCGGACCCATGAGCGTAATCGCGCCATCAAAAGATGCTGTTGAAACATGGTTAAAACTTCCTGGAAGTAGTAAGATGGATGTACTGAAAAAACTTGGTGGCGCTACCACCGTTATCGTACCGGTTAAGGACAATATTGTATCAAAAAATATTTCTGGAAATAATCAAACTCTAGGAATACGTATTCCGGATCACCCATTTTGCCAGAAACTCTCACAAAATTATTCTAACCCTGTAACAACAACCAGTGTAAATCGCAACAAACAAGGGCCACTTACAAACCCTGATGAAATTATCAAAGAATTTTCCCATGAAATTCAACTGGTTATAGAAGACGGTATAATTGCAGGAGCAGCATCAACTGTTTATCTGTTTGAAAAAAATAAATGGAAGGTGCTGCGCCCATGAAACTCATCCCGTTTCTTTTTTTATTTTCATTCGTATCCGGTAAAGATATCCCCTTTGACGTTGGTGAAATACTTAACTATGATGCATCATTTTCCAATATTAAAGCGGCGCGGGGCAGTTTAAAAGTTCTGGATAAGGAAACCGTTAATGGGGTAAAAACATACCATGTACAATTCACGGCTTATACGAAAGGAATTACAGATTATCTATTCCCGATAGATGATGTGATTGATCTTTGGCTAACTGAAGATTCCTTAATCACGGTAAGGGTGAGGACGGACATTCATGAAGGTAAATATCACAAAAAGCGGAACCTAGACCTCTATCACGATTCAGGATATGCCATTGCAGGAAATGATACAATACCAATGAAATCTGGAACTCATTCCCCCTATTCACTTTTTTATTTTTTTCGCAACCAGGATGTATCAATCATCGATGGTGAAACACTAAAAACTATACAGGGGAAAACAATAACGCCCTTAAAAGTAAATGTTGAGGAGAATATTCAGATAAGTGTTCCTGCTGGAGATTTTCTTTGTTCCAAGGTAACACCCGAGCGGACAGATAAAAAACAATTTAAAAACAAAGCCAGTATGTTCATATTATTTTCAAACGATGATAATCGTTACCCCGTAAAAATCTGGCTCAAACTCAAATTTGGAGCTCTGGTTCTGGAACTGGATGAAATTATTAATTAAACAGGCGGGTTATATCGTTAAATATAATAGTGACCATCAGCATAAGTATGAATGCCATCCCAATCTGCTGTATGGTGATCCTGGTTTTTAGTGTTAAAGGCCTGCGTATAAATCCTTCAATCAGATGAAGGAATATATGCCCACCATCAAGCCCCGGGATGGGCAATATATTAATAAATGCAAGGTTCACACTAATCAGGGCCATAAATGTTAAAAAAGGAATCCAGCCGGCTTCAGCTGTCTGCCCGGCTAATTGCGCTATCATGATCGGTCCTCCGAAGTCAGAAACAGATGCAGAGCCAGAAGCCAACATTCTTAAACTGGTAACAATCATTCCAAAACTTGCCATCGTTCTAAACCAGCCAACACCCAATGCTTCGTTGAAAGTCATATCCAGAAAAATGACCTCAGGAGCAATTCCAATGACACCCAGTGTATCAATCCCACCGCTGCGGGGAAAATGGACAAAAGTGGTGGTAATGTTCAGATTGATCTGAACATTTTTTCTCTCAATTCTCAAAGCCATATCTTTATTCGGCTGACCGTGTATTATTTCAGTGAGGTCATCCCAGGTTTCTATCGTACTTCCATTAATGCCGATGATTCGGTCGCCGGGGAGGATTCCAGCTGCTTTTGCGGGCATATCATCCTGCAGTTCCGCCACGACAGGCTCATTACGTATTTCTGCTGTACCCTGGTAATAACCCACAGAAGCAAAAATAAAAAAAGCGAGAATAGTGTTCATGATCACGCCGGCACTCATGACCCATAATTTTGCCCAGAGTGGTTTGGACATTAATTCATCCTCTTCATACTGGATATTGGTATCCATGCTTTCATCAATTATACCGGCCATTTTTACATAACCGCCCAATGGCAGCAAAGCGATTACATATTCAGTTTTTGAGCCTTTTCGTCCAGGTTTTTGAATTTGTTTCTGGAAAACCGGCTGCCACCTCAAACGGCCTTCTGTTCGCTTATAGAAAAAGATCTTTAACAACCAGCCATTATTGATGGAAGTAATGGTAAAAAATCTTGGTGGAATTCCAATCGAAAAACGTTCGACACGAACCCCTACAGACCGTGCCGCAATGAAATGTCCGCATTCATGAATGGTGATAAGAACACCAAGAATAATAATAGTTGCCCAGAGTGTTGTCATACTATTTAAAATCTACTATAAAATAAAATTTTAATTCCACTATATCAAAACAGGTTTACATGATCTTTTACCCATCCGTTCAATGCTTTAAGATCATCCAAAGACGGGTGTTCAATCCAGTGATGTTCTGCCATGGCAGATGCATTAATTCTCGGAATATCCGTGAATTTTATTTCACCGTTTAAGAAACGAAAAACGGAATAATCGTTGGCCAAATTCAAAGCAGCCCCTGCTGTGCCTAACTTTTTTAATGCTTCAAAAGCCAGCTCAATACAGGGAAATCTAACAAAGTCTGGTTTCTGGAAAGTTAAATCGCCGCAATTGAAAAAATCCAATTGCTCCCAGGGGGCTTCCAAATGGCGAGGGTAAGTAAGTGCATATTGGATAGGAACTTTCATATCGGGAACTCCCATTTGGGCCTTAATGGCTCCATCTTTCAGCTCAATCATGGAATGGATAATGGATTGAGGGTGTACTACAATATTGATTTTGTCCGGACTGAAACCAAAAAACCAAAATGCTTCTATCACTTCCAGACCTTTATTCATCATAGTAGCGCTGTCAATGGTAATCTTCCGTCCCATATCCCAGTTTGGATGATTTAATGCTTCTTCAACCGAAATATCCTGGAATGTAGACAGGTCTCTTTCTCTAAAGGGTCCGCCGCTTCCAGTTAAGACCAGTCGGCGGACATCTTCTATGTTTTCACCAATAAGGCACTGCCAGATGGCAGAGTGTTCACTGTCTACGGGAAACAGTTTTGCGCCGGATTTTTCCATAGCACATTTAATGATATCCCCAGCCATGACCAGGCTTTCCTTATTGGATAAGGCCACATCCACGCCTGCTTCAATGGCGTACAGTGTTGGTTCCATGCCGAGAGCTCCCACTAGCCCGTTCAGTACAATATCCACATCGTCTCTTTTCGCCAATTCCAAAAGACCTGCCCTTCCTTTTAATAGCTCAATATCGGATGAGACCAGTGCGTTCTCTACAGTTAAAAAGGCAGTTTCATCAACAATACACACAGCCTTCGGTTGGAACTGGTTAGCTTGTTCGATCAATAATGCAGAATTTTTGTTAGCAGTTAAATAGACTACATCCAATTCATCTTTTAAATGAGAAGCAACCTTTAATGCATTCACTCCGATGGAACCTGTTGATCCTAATATGGAGATTTTTTTTGCCATTAAAATAATTCTTTTTGGATAAAGAATGTTACCATAGTCCAGCCTGGATGGATTCGGGTTCCGGCGCCAATATTAACAATTGTGTACCTCATTAATGCATCTACACCAATAAAATTAATTTGCCCTTCCATAGCTGCGGGGGCATTATGGTTTCCGGAATAGGAAACTTCTTTAAAAAAATTTGAACCCATACCTAAACGGAAGTGTATGAATTTCCATGAGATCCATTTCCTGATATCCAGTGTAAGTGACGTAAGCCTAAAATGGTTTAGTCCTTTTAAATCTACCCGTTGAATGGATGTGCTCCAGTCCAGTGTATCTGTCCCTCCAAAGTAATACTGGAAACCTGCACCCAATATTTGGGGTGATTCCTTCCCAGTGGAGAAGCCAAAAAGTTTTCCAGTAACTGCTAGATTACGTGTCACTTTGATACCAATATCCAGGTTGGGATACGTCCAATATTCACCCCATAATCTTGTTAATGATGATGAAAATCCCGGTTGAAGAATAACTCGATTCGATGTTGTGGGGTTCATGGCCGGAGAGTCACTCAACCAAAATGCTGATCTGTTTACAACAGATCTTACAAAACCATCATCTCCGTTATCAAATGTGAACTCCGCAGATTGTGAATGTAAAATGCATGTAAGCATCATCATTAAACAAAAATATTTCATGAATGAAATTTAGATAATGCCCCGTTCCGATGAACGGATAAAATCAATAATTTGATTTTTATATGGAGACATCGGGATGTCGGATTCAATTTTGTGTAATGCATCCTGCCGGTTCAGCCCTGAGCGAAAATAGATCTGGTATGTATTTTTTATCAACTTTCTGTCCTCTGCAGAAAAACCACGACGCTTCAGTCCAATGGTATTTACACCTTGAAATTTGAGTGGTTCTTCAGCGCCCAAAATGAAGGGTGGCACATCCTGCACTGCACGAAATCCACCGCCAATAAAAGCATGGGCACCAATTTTAGTAAATTGATGTACTAAAACACCGCCTCCTAAAACAGCCCAATCACCAATCGCAACATGGCCACCTAATGTAGACAAATTGGACATAATAACATTATCCCCTAGGATACAATCATGGGCTACATGGGTGGAAGCCATCAGTAAACAATCAGACCCAATCTGTGTTTCACCATGGGCTTTTGTACCGCGATTTACTGTTACATATTCTCGAATCGTTGTTCGATCACCAATAGTGGTTTTTGTTTCTTCACCCTCAAACTTCAAATCTTGAGGAATTTCGCCAATGGAACTGGAATGAAATATCCTGCAACCTTGGCCAATAGTGGTATTTGAGCAAATCGTAACATGATTGCCTATGGTACAATCATCGCCAATGGTAACGTTGGCTTCGACAATAGAGTAGGGGCCAAGTTTCACTTTGGTCCCCACAACGGCAGTTGAATCAACAATTGCCGTAGGGTGAATTAAAGTGGGAATATTATTCTCGTGCTCGATCTACAAGATTGGCTGAAAATTTTGCTTCTGCGACCAGAGTATTATCAACCATGCACTTGCCATGAAATTTGCAGAGATTGAGTTTTCTTTTCACAAGATCTATATGAATTTTCAGTTGATCCCCTGGAACAATGGGCTTTCTGAATTTTGCGGTTTCAACCGTTGAAAAGAACATATTCTTTGACAGGGGATCATCAATGTGGCTCAGCATCAGAAAAGATCCCGCCTGGGCCATAATTTCCAGCGAAAGGACACCAGGCATAACCGGCTGCCCTGGAAAATGCCCTTGAAAAAAGGGTTCATTAATGGTCAGGTTCTTTAAGGCTATAAGAGATTTTCCCGGTTCAATTATTTCAATTCTATCAATAAGGATAAACGGATATCTATGGGGTAGTACATTTATGATATCCTTGATGTTAAACCGGGTTTGATTTGATAAATCATTCACCGACCGGTTCCGCCCATAATTCGTTCAGCTCTTTCGTGTATTGTTTTTTTAATTTCTTGACAAATTCAACATTGCTTGCATGCCCCGCTCTTGCAGCTGTTACATGACCTTTTATAGGGACACCCAATAAAGCTAAATCCCCAATAAGGTCTAACGTTTTGTGCCGTACCGGTTCATTTTTGAACCGAAGCACTTTCCCATTCAGAATGCCGTTAGCTCCCTGAATAATATTATGTTCAATTCCAAACAACTCTTTCAACCTGTCCATTTCAGTCGAATCAATTTCCTTATCTACAATGACGACTGCATTATCCAGGCCGCCCCCTTTTATCAGACCTTGCTCCTTAAGCATTTCTACCTCACTTAAAAAACAGAACGTCCGTGCCGGGGCTACTTCAAAAGCAAAATCCTCTTCCATATTATAGATCGCTTCATATTGGGTTCCCAGAGCCGGAAGAGGATATTCAACCATAAACGTAATCCTAAAGCGGTCGGAAGGAATTACATGAATATCTATGTCACGATACGAATTTGTATAATTGACTGCTCTGGTAATTTCCAACACTTTTCGCTCTTCATTTTGAATCTGAATACCAGCCTTAATGAGGCATTCTACAAAGTCTTTTGCGCTGCCATCCATCACCGGTGGTTCTTTCCCAGTAAGTTCAATAAGTATATTGTCAATACGGAGTCCACTCACCGCAGCCAGGGCATGTTCAACCGTATGAATACGTACATCATTTTCCTCGATTGTAGTACCCCGGGATATATCAACTACATGATCAATATCTGCCTTTATTTCTGTACAGCCTGGTATATCAGACCGAATGAAACGAAAACCAAAATTTTCCGGCGCAGGATGAAATGTAATCGTTGTTGCAACACCTGTATGAAGGCCAATGCCCTGACAGGATTGTGAATTTCTTATAGTTCTTTGTTTCCTTTCCATCTTCTAATTTACTGATCTAACCCTGCTTTTATCAATTGGTCTAGTTTCTGACGTAATATTCCGATTTCATTGATCAGAGCTTCTCTCCTGTTATGTTCTTTGACCTCCCGGGCCGGAAACCCGGCATATACTTTACCGCCCTTCAATGATTTTGTAATTCCAGATTTTGCAGCAACAATTGAATGATCACCAATCTTCAGGTGCGGAGCAACCCCCACCTGGCCAGCAAAAGTACAATAATCTCCAATTTCAGAACTTCCTGCAACTGCAAATCCAGCTGTAAGCAAGCACCCTTTGCCAATTTTTACATTGTGTGCAATATGGACCAGATTATCGATCTTTGTCATTTGACCAATGAAGGTGCTGCCAATGGTCGCACGGTCTATTGCACAGTTTGAACCAATTTCCACATCATTACCAAGAATAACATTGCCGGTCTGGGGAATTTTTTCATGCACACTATCTATTGTGACATAGCCGTAGCCATCACACCCTATGGACGTACCACTATGAATGATAACATTATTACCGATAATAGTTTGAGCATAAACAGACACATTGGGGTGTAGGATGCAGTTAGGTCCCACAGTGGTATTATCTCCAATAACCGTGTTGGCTCCAATCTTTGACCAATCCCCAATTTTGACTCCCGCTTGAATAACCGCACCGGGGCCAACACTTACATGATTACCAATCGTTGCGGTTGGTGCAATGGCTGCCGAAGGATCAATGAAAGGTTCTGATTCAGCATCAGGAAAAAACAGGGCCAAGGTCTGGGCCATAGCCAATTGAGGGTTCTGAACCACAATTCCATTTTTTTTCCCAAGCAACGTGCCATCATTGACAAATACTGCATCCGCATTCGTTTTAGATAAATATTTAGTATACAGATGATTTCCTAAAAATGTAATGGTTCCGGGGCGACTGTCCTGAATCTCCGAAACGCCTGAAATGGAACAATCGTGGTTACCTACGACTTTACCTCCAACATGGACCGCAATCTCACTGAGAGTGAGCTTCAATTTAAATTACTTGTCTGAGTTTAGATTCCGCAATTCATGCAGAACATCATCAGTTCTATCAAATTCCGACTTGAAATACAATAGCCCCACAGATGCATCAATGATATAATCAAAACCGCCGTCAATGGCCACTTTATCTACTGCTTTTTTTACTTTTCCTAAAATTTCATATTCCATTTGGGCCTGTTTCCGCATAAGCTCACCTTGAGGACCAATTTTTTCCGCCTGATAGTTTTGAATTGACCGTTCCATTTGTTCTACCTCCTGTCTGATGCTTTCTCCTTTATCCAGCGCCATAAGGCGTTTTACTTCATAATCCTGTTTTAAGCTGTCCATTTTTAAAACCATCTGATCAAATTCAAACTGGACCTTTCGGTATTCGAGCTGAAGTTGAGATTCGGCTTCTTTGAATTCTTCAAATTCTGTCCGAATTCTTTCGGAAAGAATATAACCAATCTTGAGCTGTGCAGAGACAGTGGTTATCATACCTGCAAAGGTTATAAAAAAAATTAAGTTGCGTAAGGATCCATTCATAATTTACTCCTTGGTTGTTAAAATTGTTGCCCAAAGGTGAGGGTCGTTTTCCAAGCTGGCTCCAACTCACCATTTTGATTAACCCTGTCAAAGCCATAGCCGATATCGAAGCCCAGCTTCCCGATCATGGGCATAAAAAACCGAATTCCTGCACCTACAGATCTTTTTAGATCTAAAGGGCCGCTTCTGGGTAGGTTCAATCGTTCCATCAAATCCGTCGAGGACCACACATTTCCCATTTCAGCAAAAATAAGACCATAAACTACGGGATTTTCGGCGAATGGTACGCGAAATTCTGTCCCGAATTTAACCAGAATATTCCCGCCAATTGGATTTCCGCTGAGGGTAAGAGGTCCTACTCGATTATCATCATACCCTCGCAGTGCATTCCCATATGGTATACCATTACCGCCCATGATAAAACGATCATTGTATGGAATAAAAGAGATACCATCCTTCTTCGATGGCAATTCTTTAATCACACCGATTTTCATAGAATTCATCAAAACAAATTTCCAGAATGTAGGTGTATACCATTCTAGATTTAAGGTGTGTTTTTGAAAATTCTCCTGGCCACCCAGAATCCATCCTGACAGTACGGATTTAAGTGAAAATTGGGAGCCCATAGTGGAAAATTCCGGATGATCCCTGCTGTCTCTTCGAATGGTCTGGGCAAGGGTGATACCATCAGATTGTTGCAGTCCTCCTGCATAGCGGTCTAAATCTGCCTGACTACCTGAATTTAATCGTCTTTGCATTTGAAACTGCCAGGTGCCCCTGAAAAAATCATCTGGCCATTTGAAAATACGGCCCCACATAATGCCCCCTCCGGCCATGGTTGTTTCCAGAGGTGAATAATACATTGAAGACCCACCGATCAGACGATAAAAGAGAGAACCTCCCAGTAGATTTTTCGTATCATTGACCATGGGATCTGTAAAACTGATACTAACAGTACGATACTTTGGCCTGTCAGAATAATTTGGATTGTACATATAAGAAGACTGACCGCCCATATTCGCTCCAACATTAAAACTGAAACTAAAACTTTGACCTTTGCCGCGAAAGTTTGGAAGCGATAAACCTCCCCCTCCAGTAAAGCCAATTAACCCAGTATAGCCCATATTTGCACTGGCCTGTCCCGCAGGTTTTTCTTCTACAGCAAACTCAATATCAACCTTATCTTCAGATACCGGTATAATGTTGGGCGCCGCATTGGCAAAGAAATTCAGCATCATTACTTCACGATAACTGCGGGTAATCCGTTCCTGATTATACACATCACCAGGAAAAACACGCAGTTGACGCCGGATAACATTTTCACGGGTACGTGTATTGCCCTGAATTGCAATGTGGTTAATATACACTTTATGATTTTCTGTTATTACAAAATGGATATCCAGTGAATCCTGTCCAACCGGTGTAATTTTTGGTTCAACCCTGCTGTAGATATAACCACGATCCAGGTAGAGGCCCTGCACGCGTGAGAATACAGCCATGTTGAAATCTTCTTCACTATACTTGTCGCCTTGATCTAATGCTAAGGCTCGCTGCAATTTATGTTCTTCAAATAACGTCATTCCTTCCCAGGAAAAATTTCGATACTTATACTGGGGGCCTTCTTCCACTGTAAGAATCAAATACATTTTTTTATGATTATCAGAGTACTGAACTGAGTCGCTGACAAAATGAAAATCCCTGTATCCCTTATTCCGGTAAAACGTTGACACAAGATTCATATCTTCGTCAAATTTTTTCTTATCGAACGTGGATCGCCAGAACATATACCATGGTTGTTGTTTCGTTTCTTTCAACTGCCAGCGAAGTCGAAAATCAGAGAACGAATTATTGCCTTCAAAAATAATTTTGCCAATTTTTATTTTATTATTTTCCTGAATATTAAAGACAATATCCCGGACCAGATCCTTTCCTTTGCCTTCGAAAAATGTAGTTTCTTCCTCAGGAATTGCAAGTTCTGAATCAATCATTACATTCAAATACCCTTTTTCTGCATATATTTTTCTAATTGATTCTTCAGTTTCATGAAGTGTATTGGGTTTAATTCTTTGCCCTTTGGCCAAGGTGATCTCTTCTTCAAGTTTCCTATCTTTTAATTTTTTATTTCCTTCATATTTGATTTCACCTAAAATAAAATTCTCTTTTACAATAATAGTTAATGAAAGACCCTCATCCGTTTCCTCATCATATTGTATTTGTATATCCTGGAAGAGCCCTAACTGCCATAATCTCTTGATGGCCCGGGGAAAATCTGCAGGCGTAATGGTCTGCCCTTCGCGCAGCCCGGCAGTGAAAACGATTGTGTTCTCTGATGTTATAGCATTCCCACTCACTCGTACTTGAGCCAGTTGAATATCATCATTCATCCCTTGGGAGTACCCAAAGGCGAGAGCTAAAAACAGTATAATTGAGTGTTTCATGATGAACTTTGTACCTGTTCACTTACCTTGCCAAACCGCCGTTCTCTTAATTGATAAACATGGATAGCATCCATTAATTGTTCTTCCCGAAACTCAGGCCAATATGTGTCCGTTATAAAGATTTCTGTATAGGCGCTTTGCCACAATAAAAAATTACTCAACCGACATTCCCCGCTGGTACGTATTAAAAGATCAGGATCAGGAATGCCTTTTGTGTATAAGGCATCAGAGAATATTGCTTCATTGATCTCCTCTGGTTCCATTTCTCCTGATTGGACCTTCGAAGCCAGTGATTGTATGGCATCGATCATTTCCTGCCGGCTGCCATAATTCAGTGCCAGGCAAAGGTTCAGGCCTTCATTATCCTGAGTAAGGTCTATGCCGTCTTGGAGTCCTTTTCTGGTAGACCCAGGAAGCATTTCTAAATCTCCAATAACCGTAAATTTTACATTGTTTTTATGCAGTTCCTTTACTTCCTTATTGATTGTTTTAAGTAAAAGTGTCATAAGTGCGCTGACTTCTGCTTTCGGCCTTTGCCAATTCTCAGTGGAAAATGTATAAAGCGTGAGATGTTTTACCCCAATTTCTCCGCAAAGTCGGGTAATCTCTCTTACTGAATTGATCCCTTCTCTGTGTCCTGCAATTCGGGGTAAAGACCGCTCACGCGCCCAGCGGCCATTACCATCCATAATAATTGCTATATGGTCAGGAATATGCCCCGATAGAACATTGTCTCTAAGTGATTGTTTCATAGTGATGGCGGAGAAAAAATCGGGCGAAATTACTTAGGGCAATTTCTGGATACAACCGGGTTACAATCCCCACGATGATCTCTGATATGACAAAGGAACGGCACGGATGCCTCAAGGTTCCATCTAAGAATTATTGGATTGATAATAAGAGTTTTTCAGCAATATCCAGATAGATTTGCCCTAAGCTTGAAACCGGGTCTGCCGCCGCAAGTGGAGTGCCGGCATCTGTAGATGACATTATATCTTCTGAAAGGGGGATTTTACCCAGAAGAGGCACACCCAATCGTTCACTTTCCTTTTCACCGCCTCCTTTTTTAAAGAGATCCATTATAAAACTGAATTTTCCAGCATGATTCACCTGTACCTGGCTGCCATTGATTTGAATGGTTGAAACAGCAGTGTCCACTTCACCTTCAATGACCAATCCTGACATATTTTCAACTACACCCAGCACGGGTGTATTCACCTTGCGGAACATATCTGCCCCTTTCCGTACATCTGACAGGGCCATATCTTGGGGGGTTGTAACAATGACAGCACCGGCCATTCGGAGTTTTTGAGTCAGGGTTAATTGAATATCTCCTGTCCCCGGTGGAAGATCCAGAATCATTACATCCAAGTTTCCCCATTCAACGTCCCGAAAGAATTGTTCGGTCATGCGTGATACCAGAGGGCCTCGCCAGATCACCGGTGTATCATTACCGCTGATAAAACCAAAACTCATGACTTTCATGCCGAATTTCTCCAGTGGAATCAGCTTTTTATTTTGGGTCATTTTAGGCTGGTCATGTAAATCAAGAACAATAGGTAAAGATGGTCCATATATATCAAGATCTAGGAGCCCCACTTGCTGCCCTTGCTTGACCATTGCACAGGCCAGATTTGCAGCGACTGTTGACTTGCCAACGCCGCCTTTTCCGCTGGCAATAGCAATGATATGTTTCACATTGCCCAAAACTGATGGCGAATCTCCAACGGGAGCAGTGGCTTGCTGATTTGTTTCAGCAGAGAGTTCAATGTTTACAGTGTTAAAATGCCCTGACAGTTGTTTTTTTACCGCATCTACAACTTCCTGTTTTTTCTTTTCATTTTGAGATGAAATATTGAGATGAACAATAACCTGATCGCCGTTTATTGCAACATCCTTAACCATGCCAAATGAAACTATATCTCTGGAAAACCCTGGATAATTGATGGATTTTAAATGGTCTAATACCTGTTCTTTATTCATGATAGGTTTTGCAAAAAAAACGGCTGCCAAACGACAGCCGTTTTATGGATAAAATCTGAATGGCTCAATTACCCTGAGTATTCCTGGCCGAACCATTCATAATTAATTTTACTGTACTCGTGCCATTCTTCAGGTACTTCACTTTCTTCAAAAATGGCTTCTACAGGACATTCGGGTTCACAAGCACCACAATCAATGCATTCTTCTGGATCGATATAAAGTTGTTTTCCATCAGGATCAAAACCATCTTCTTTTGCTTCTGCGCCAGCACCAGTTTTATCCTCTGGTCCATGTATACAATCTACTGGGCAAACCTCTACACAAGCGGTATCACAGGTACCCACACAAGGTTCACAAATAATATAAGTCATTGTAGTACTCCTTCACGATAATGTTTAATTCTTAGTTCTAAAAGGCCATCAATTTAAAATGAAAAATTGCCTGTAAAAAATGTTTTGGGAGTAATTTCCCTGTTTAAATCTAGATTATGAAACACGCCCAAAAGAAAAACCTGATATTGCTTTGGTTGGCACAGGCCATTTCACAGGCCGGTGATGCTATTTACCAACTTGCACTACTATGGCTTGTGCTGGATATGACCCATTCCACAGTCATTACGGGCATCATTGCTATGAGCGCCTATTTACCAGCCTTGATCTTTGGATTGTATGCAGGTGTCTTTTCAGATAGAATGAATCGATTCAAACTGATGATTTTTTCTAACGCAGGTCAAGCTCTAACAGTTTTATTGATTCCATTGGTATTATGGTATGGACACGAAAATGTCTGGCTGATTTGTGGATTTGCTTTTATTCGAAGTTGTTTCAACACATTGTTTCAGCCCGCATTGCAATCATTTATTCCTATGTTATTCCCTCCGGAACGAATTGTAAAGATCAATACGATTTTAATTACGTCCGGACACGTTGCATGGATGATTGGGCCTTTTTTTGCCGGGATTCTTTTATCGATTCTTTCAATAAAATATTTATTTTTAGTTGACGCAGCTTCTTTCCTTTTGGGTCTCGCGCTTTTACTTTTTATCACTCAGCCTATTCATTTTAGCCAGCCGGAAGATCACAGCCACTGGTCTGAATTAAAACAGGGACTTTCCTATCTTTTTTCACAAAAACCTATTTTCTGGATGATTATTATAACATTCATTAATAATCTATTCATCATGGGGCCAGCGATTGTTGGACTCCCGGTCTTGGTGAAAACAGCGCTCAATGGCACTGCATCAGACTTTGCTTTTGTAGAGGGCTGTATGGCGGCAGGCGCATTGGGTGGATCCATAATTGTTGCCCAATTAAACGGGAAATTATCCAATGGAATTATCTGGTCAATTGGGTTGTTTTTGGATGGAATCACATATTCTTTTCTTTATTGGGCCAATTCTGTAGAGTTGGCAATGGTTATGATATTTTTCCACGGGATCGGCATTCCTCTAATCATGGTCAGCAGGACATCCATCATTCAATTACACACTCCAAATATGTATCATGGACGCTTATTTTCTGTGGTTCATTTAGGAGTTGTGGGCACGACAGCTGTTTCATCGGCTTTGGTGGGCGTTGTCACTTCCATTATATCGGTAAAATTGGTATTTCTAGGGATTGGAGTTGGCGCTGCACTATGCGGGATTATCAGTCTAATGATTCCTATGTTAAGAAATCTCAGGTAAGTTTTTATAATGAATTATATAGTCATCGACCAGGGAACATCATCCACAAAAGCATTTTTGTTCAACGCACATGGGCAATTTCTTCACACCAATAAGATTAAACATGCATTATATCGACCGAAGCAGTTTCACGTTGAAAGTGATCCATCTATAATCCTTAATGCAATAAAACTACTGTTTCAAGAAATGGTGCGGACATCTGGTAAAACTAAAATTCACCGGGCGGGGCTGGCGGTTCAAAGATCCACATTTCTTTTCTGGGAAAAAAAGACTTGTAAGCCGGTCACGCCCGCACTCAGTTGGCAGGACAGTCGCGCCTACGGGATTGCAGAAGAGTTTAAAGAGTTTGGGGGGAAATTATGGGAAATAACAGGCACTCCTTTAAGTGCCCATTTCGGAGGACCAAAGTTCTTGCACTTGATTCGAAAGGATCAGGCATTGAAGAGGCGTATAAATAACGGGGATTTATATTTTGGCCCCCTGAGTGCTTTTCTTTCACAGGCGATTACTGGATTACCTGGTATTGACGATTCCATTGCCTGTCGATCATTATTTTACAATATCTCAAAAAGGAAATGGTCTGCGTTTGCCCTAGACTTATTCCAGGTACCGCAAACCTGCCTGCCGCCCCTTGTTCCCATTAAAAAGAATTACGGGACGTTGTTTGAAACAGATATACCATTATCCATTATCATCGGTGATCAACAAGCAGCATTAATTGGGGAGGGAGGGCTAAAAACCGGATCGATGGGAGCAAATTTTGGCACATCCGGAAGCATCCAATATAATGCGGGGAGAAAACCGTTTATCATTAAGGGCCTGATTTCAAGTGTATTGTATTCTGATGAAGAAAAAAGAATGTTTATGGTTGAAGGAACGATCAATGCCTGTAATTCACTGTTTTATCATTTAGAGAATATGCTGTCTATTCCCCATAAAGAAATGAATTGGGATAAACGGGCACGTTCCACAGATACAGATGGAATCTATATACCTGGGTTTAGTGGACTTTCGGCGCCTTATTGGACAACGGGATTTGAAGATATTTTCATTGGTCTTAAAGATGATCCCGACCAAATCGTGAGAGCTGCCGTGGAATCTATCGGTTTTCTGGTCAACGATATTCTTGAATGCCTAAAGCCAGCAGTGGCAACGCTACCGAATATGCTTACGGCAGCTGGGGGAGGCGCCCGACCATCTCTTCTCCAGTTTATTGCCAATGTAACCGGTATGCGGATTGGCTATTCTTCCATTAAGGACAGGACTGCTTTGGGGGTTTTTAGAATATTGAATGATAGCTATATGGGTGAAAATTCAAATCAAGTAGATACAGTATTTTACCCCAAACAATCAGCCAATATAATTGAAAAAAAAGCCCAATGGCGCAAGGCTATAGAAAAAGCTAATCTCAATTAGCTTCCACTGTTATTCGGATATATACAATTTCCTGTTTTGAAGTTCAGTCATATTTTTAACTTCCTTGATCTCCTTGATAGCGCCTTTGATATCACTATCTAAATTTTTCAGTATCTTGTCACTTACAGCCATTGAATTACTTAACTGTATAAAATCTTCATTGGCTACAATTACTTTCTCCTTAGCGGAATTGGCACCCTCTATGAGGACATCAAGTTGAGATTCAATTTGATTTATTTTTGCCTTCAGGGAATCGGATTTTTCATCATTGTTGATAATTCTTTTGTTTATCATTAACAGGCCCAATAAAACAAGAAGTATATTAAATGCTAAAAGAATAGTGGTCGTCGTAATGTTTTCATTTTTCATAATGCAATGTATTCAATATGTTATTTTCAGGTAGTTGGAAATTGATTAATGATTAAATGATTTCAAATAAAATAATCAGTACATACTCATAATGCCAAGTATAATTAACATAAAATAAGGTACAAGATCAGCAGCGCCTAAATAATCTTTGGCAATTCTCTGGCCCGCAAATAATAGAATGAGAGTAAGGGCGAGAACAACGAAGCCATAGAATATCCAAAGAGTCGTCTTTTCTGCAAAAGCAAAGTAAATACCATATACGAGCATGATTCCACCCGTTAATTCAAATAGCGTCAAGATGGTTAATAGAAGAGGAGTTAAACCTTTTAAAATGGAATCTGAAAAATGGGCGTTAAAAAACTCAAGGTTACCTTTCCGATCTATAATCTTATCTATCCCGGATTGAATGAATGCTATGGATATAAAAATCGCAATTAAGATTTGGCAGAGAACCAGAGGATCCTTAAAGGTGATTCCCAATAATTCTATCCGATCACCATACAGTTCCGCTACGGATTGAGACTGTTCCGCTACGGATTGAGCAAAGGAAATGGGATGTATGAGACATATCAGTAAAATAATTATGTTTGATTTTTTCATATGATTCCTCAAGTTGCCATTAATTGTTGAATACGTTCACGAACAAGATCTTTTATTTCATCAATGGTTAAATCACCATATTCAATGTTTGTGATCGGAGTTCCAAAGCGCGTCGTAAGAATACTTGGTCTTAGGCGCCAATCATCCTTCCTTTTTGCCTTTAATCCACCATGTAATCCAATCGGAATAATTGTGGCACCCGTATTTTTTGCTAAGTGAAATGGCCCTTTTTTGAAAGGACTTAATTCTCCAGTTAGTGTTCGTGTTCCTTCCGGAGAGATTATGAAGGAAACCCCATTATTCAGGGCATCTTCAGCCGCTGATAAACTTTTCCTGGCTTCTCTGATCCGCTGCCGAACAATTGGTATAACGCCATATTGTTTTATTATTTGTCCCCAGATGGGATAATTAAATTGTTCAATTGCTCCGACTGCTGTTATATAATGTCTGACATAGGCGCCGATCATAAATTGATCAAACATAGATACATGGTTGAACATGTAAAGATACGGCTGCCCTTCAGGAGCAGGAGGGTTATTTTCTTTTCTTAGCCATTGTCCTCCAAGAAAACAATAAAACCAGCACAGAGGACAAACATATATGTAGAGGTACTTACGTGGTATTGTTAAAATAAGTATGAGAAGCAGCATCATGGAAAAACTGAAAAATAGGAACCAGATCGGCCATAAAATCAAAGAAACAATTGTTTTATACATGCCACCCTTGTTCGTTAATGATTTTAAATAATTTGTGGTTGGCCTTCGGAAAAGGGAATTGATCTATTTGATCAGGAGTGATCCAGGCAGAATGATCCACTTCATTAATTTTTTCTCCATTCTCTATACAATGGTACCCATGAAATGTGATTGAAAAATGGGAATACGCATGGTCCACAGCGCCTATTCTTTTTTTAATGGATGGGACCACCCCGCATTCTTCTTTTATTTCACGTTTCAGTGCTGCTTCAAGTGATTCACCCTCTTCTACTTTCCCTCCAGGAAATTCCCACAGCCCACCCAGCATAGCCTTTTCCGGACGCCTTTGTATGAAAAATGTATTGTCCCTCCAGATAATGCCTGCCACAATTGTATAATGAGGTTTTCTTTTCTTAGCTGCAGGTTTTGGGTAGTAGTCCGGTTTGTTTGTTTTAAATGCCTTACAGCCAAAAGACAATGGACATTTGTTGCAAAATGGACTTCGGGGTGTACAGAGTGTAGCACCTAATTCCATAACGCTTTGATTAAAATTACCTGGTGTATGTTCAGGGATTATATTTGAAAGAGTCTTATTTATCCTAGACAAGTTCCATGATGTAAGATTTTTTATCCCCAGGATTCTAGACATAACTCTTTTTGCATTACCATCCATCACCGCATAGGGTTTATTAAACGCTATCGAAAGAACAGCTGCTGCGGTATAATCTCCCACTCCAGGCAATGAAGAGAAATTTTCCCAATCGTTCGGAATAATACCATTGAACCTTTTTACCACGATTTTTGCGGCTGTATGGAAATTTCTGCATCGAGTATAGTAACCAAGACCCTCCCACATTTTTAAAACAGCACCCAGATCAGCGAGAGCCACTGATTTAATGGATGGATATCTTTTTATCCATCTGTTGTAATAGGGTACAACAGTTTTGACTTGTGTCTGTTGCAGCATAATCTCAGAAAGCCAAATTTTATATGGATCATCAATGCCTCGAAAAGGTAAAATTCGCTTTTCAGATTGGTACCATGACAGAATTGGTTTTACGATGCTATTTATTTGCATTATACAATTTTATCATTGTTTAATATTATTTTTAATAAAATCCAGTGCAGAGATGAAACATATTCGATTGTTTCATGTCTATCAAGCGGGTTTACTTCTTTCTCTATTGCTGCGCCAATTTTCTCGAATTGTTTTTCCAGCTGACTCTGCACTTTGTCTCCTTGTTCAGTTAAAAATACCTGAATAACTCTCTTATCATGAAGGGGTGTTTTTCTTATTGTCCAGCCTTTTTTTTCCAAACCAATGACAAGTCGTGTTGCAGTACTGTTATCGATCCCAATTTTTCTTGCTAGGGGGGACATTTCAATCCCATCATCTGGAATGACAGACAATGCAATCAGTTGCTGGAAAGAGGCGCCTTTAACCACAACGTTTTTACGAAATATACTTTGCAGGTCGATAAGAAATATGCTAAGTAATTCGCCATAATTCATATTTGTATATTACAAATATATATTAATTAGGAGGCAGTGTTTTTAATCGGTTTCCATGCGCTTTTAACACCATCCTTGCGGCTTCCATTCTTTCTTTACTGCCCAAATGGCCAATGATATTCCAATGGTCCATGGGGCACACTTTTATCCAGTACCACTGACCTGGAATTAGAAGCTCATTTTCATCATATTCAACAATTGGGTCGGGGCCATTTGAACCGGTACTGGGGCCATACATTGAAATTGTATTCACAACGCCATCATTTTCATACCATAGTGAATCTGTTTGAGACCCATCACTCCAATAGCCTACTCTGGACCCCAACAATTTTGACCGAGTCCGTATCAATATAGGTGTTCCTTCGATGGGGATATGGATCTGAAAACCGGGCTGCCTCTGGGTTGTTGATGTAACAAAAGAGAAATAAAAAACATCAGGTTCTGCCTGCAGGAAGCCATTTAATTCCTGTGCCCCATCCAAGCTCAGATCCCAAGAACTCATATTCTTAGTCTGCCAGGCATCATGAGTTCTCATCCTATTTATATAACTTGCCCACGTTTCATCTTCCTTGCGGTTAAAACCCCATTGTTCCAGATCAAAATTATAAAATTGTGTCCCCACAACACCCGCAACCCCCACGAAATACTGGATAAATGGAATTGTTTTTGTTACCACTTCGGTAAGTGTTGTACCATTATGAGGCGCTGAAATGGCAGTGATACTTTTAATTAAATTTCTTTGAACACCACCTAAAAGGTCAGACTGTTCCCTGACTTTATTTTCTTCATCCTCATATATTTCCTGGGTTAATAGATAATTCAGCATACGTGCTGTTTGCCCCCCCATACTGTGGCCTATTAAATGTACCGGGTGGTTTTCATCCCATTCGGGATAAATCGCCTCATAGGATTTACCTTCAGGCTCTTGAATGATATTATGTTTTTCTGAATGGTTTCTGCCATAGTCCACCTGTCCGCCTTTTAATTGATAGTAGACCTCAATTGCACGTTCCCAATTTGATGATACTGGGCCTACAGACACTACAAAAACTACATGCCCATCCAGTTCCAGCATTTCGACATAGTCCTTTCTTCCCCCCCAGTAATGGTAGCCACCCAATTCATTTGGTCCCCAACCCATAAAACCATGGATTAATACAATAGGGTAATTATTTTGAGCTGTAATACATCCAAGGAATAAAATGATGACTGATAATTGTTTCACTATAACCTGATCCCTATTTCTAAACCCTGTATTACGGCCCCTGTACCATAAATAAAGGTGCTGTAATGTATCAATGTTGGGCCCGTCGCGTAGCCGACACCAAACCCGGATGCACCAAGTATTGATTGTAATAATCCTTGTTGTATATTATGATCACCTTTCCTGGTAGATGTACCCCAGCGGATCTGCATTACATTATTGACTTGAAATATTCCGCCGATAAATAATTCTGTATTTGAAATCAGCCAGGATGGCAGGGCGTCTATAAAAAGTGTTAAGGGCAGGTGTGCTAATTTTTTTGAGCCGCTCAAAACAGTTTTTGGCAAAAGTATTCCTACAGCGTTACTGCTAAATTCTTTCCCAATTTGATGAATAGAAAGACCGAGCGTGCCTTTTGCCTGTTCAAAATACACAATACCGCCCGCTGAAAATTCCAGCACCCTGATTCTATAATCTTCTAAAGATGATGAATACAATTGGGTATTCATTCCAAATTGTAATGGTATATTTACCAACTGTCTGGAGTAGGAACCCCGCAGCCAAGTATCGCCGGATTTATATGTCTTTGTGGGTTGTGCATCATCATTATATCCACGAAATGTGCCATAAGATATATGCCTTATAGATGCGGACCCGGTCCCGTTCTTCCAGGGAAGACTCAGCCCGGCACTTTGGCTGGTAATGGAAGCCGGATATCGGATAATTGAAGTTGTAAACACCTTGTCTTTAACAGTAGATGCAGGGTTCAATTTTGATGAAATCGAAGAGGGGTTTAAAAATCCTGCCCCGCCTAAGCCTAACTGTGCTGAAGAAGTAAACACATTAAATGCTGGATAACCTGTTTCAGCTCCAATGTGAGAGAGTAGAAGTAAGAAGAGAAAAGGGAGGGAGGGGTGCATGTTTATCCTTAGCAGCAAACGAATCATTAAATTAAACTTAATGGATCAAAATGTATATTAATACGATTTTGACCGGGTCGAAAATTTTTCTTGAAATCCTTTAAGTTCGATTTAATAAACCGGTGAAGTTTTTGTCCATTAGGATCCATAGTTTTTATTGATTTAAAGACGATTTGAAATCGGTATTGGTTCCGAAGTTTTTCCAAATAGCATGGTGCAGGTCCTAAAATATCCAACCCTTTATATTGTCCTTTCAACGCTTTTGAGATTCGTTTTGAAAGAGAAGTTACAAGCGATTTATTTTGCCCTGTAATTTCTATTTTTGCCAGCCAGCTAAAGGGTGGGTATTTCAATTCATTTCGTTCACTTAATGCAATATTATAATATTTCATCATGTCCAATTTTGCAGCATTTTTTATCACGGGATTATCAGGGACATAAGTCTGTATTACTACTTCTCCTGGTTTATCGCTCCTGCCTGAACGCCCTGATGCTTGATAAATTAACTGAAAAATTTTTTCGCCTGCCCTAAAGTCCGGTACATATAATCCCAAGTCCGCATTAATAATCCCTACCAAGGTCGCATTTGGAAAATCCAGTCCTTTTGCAATCATTTGTGTGCCCAAAAGAATATCAATTTCACCTTTGGAAAATGCTTTTAAAATAGACGTCACTCCATGACCGGTCCTGGATGTATCCATATCCAAGCGGCCTATATGGGCCTCCGGGAATGTTTCTTCAATTAAAGCTTCCACTTTCTGCGTCCCTGTACCGGAATATTGCAAATTTGAACTGCTACAATGATAACAAGGTTTTTGTTTTTTTATTTCATTATGACCGCAGCAGTGGCAGATAAGTTGTGCGCCATTTCGATGATAGGTGAGGGCAACATTGCATTGGGGACACATAACAATTTCACCACAATCTCCACAACGAATCACAGGGGAAAAACCACGACGATTTTGGAGTAAAATGATTTGTTCGCTTTTTTTAAGACGATCTTCTATCTTATCCTGCAGTAATCCGGAAATGATTTGTCCAAATTTCCCCGATTCCCCCTGGTCTGACAACATATCCACCAGATGAACACGGGGATATTGGGAACCTCCAAACCGTTCTGGCAAATGCAGATAATTTATTTTTTTATTCAGATGGTTAAAATAGCTCTCCAAACTAGGGGTGGCGCTGGCAAGGACCACAACGGAACCCTCATAAGTCGCCCGCATTAACGCTACATCCCTTGCATGATATCTTGGAGCAGGTGAATCCTGCCGGAAAGAAGATTCCTGTTCCTCATCCATCACGATCAAACCCAAGTTTTTTAAAGGGGCAAATACGGCACTCCGGGCACCTATTACAACCTTGAACGTACCTACACAAATTTGTTTCCAAATCCAGGATCTCTGCCCCTGGGTTAGCTTCGAATGCCAGAGTGCGATCATGTCACCAAAGACTGCTCGAAATCGTCCAGCGATCTGAGGCGTAAGTGAAATTTCCGGAAGGAGAATAATGGCTGTGCGATTTTGGGAAAGACAATGGCGCACTGCTTCAATATATATTTCTGTTTTTCCGCTTCCAGTCACTCCATGCAGAAGGAAAGGAGCATAACGCTCCTCATCAAGGGATTGTACCACAGTATCTACAGCTGATTTCTGATGGGTATTGAATACCACTTTTTTATGGATGGGGTCAAAGGTGAATCCCGTCACATCAGGCAGGGACGATTTTTCAAATAATGTTACTAAATGATGTTTTTCTAATGCACGGCAGACTTGGAGTGGATTTGATGCATGGTTTTTTAAAGAAGCAACTTTTATTGGTTTATCAGCAGCCCATATTATTTGATATAACTCATATTGTTTTGGTGCTCGGTTTTCGATTAACTCTATACTTTGGTTATCAACAATAGATTCAGGTAGAACATACCAGTTTTTTGGAGGTGTGTATCGCGTTGAAAGTGTCCCAGGAAAAACGGTTTTAGCAACTTGTCCAATTGGGGTCAAATAATAGTCGCTGATCCAGTTAATCAATTTCCATAATTCTGGTGTCATGATGGATATATCATCAACCAAGCCGGATATATCTTTTACTTTTCCATGAAACGATGTGGAATTTTTTATATTAATCACAATCCCTTGGGCAGCCCTGTGCCCAAAGGGAGCTTTAACCCTAGATCCAATTTTAATTTTTGGTCTTAATTGTTTTGAAATTTTATAGGTAAAGGTTTGAAAACCTGAGATGGGAAAGGCGACTTCAGCAAACATAACTGATGAGTTTATCAGTCAAGAAAGGATTGAGCAATAAAAAACCCCTGTATCCAACAAAAAGGAAGTGTTGAAAAACAGGGGTTAATACGGGTATAGAATCGTTATGATTTGATTACATAGATTTTTACATCACCATCCAAATCTGGAGCAACACGAACCGTAACATGGTAAATCCCAAGTGCTTTTATTGGTTCTTCAAGTAAAATCGCATGACGCTCCACGTGGATTCCTTTTTCTTCTAAAGATTTATGAATATCCAAGGTTGTGATGGAACCAAACATTTTATCCTCATTGCCTACCTGAGCTTCAATAGTTATCTCAGTTTTCGACAATTTTTTAACCAGAGCTTCATGAGTTGCATTCTCACGGGTTTCCCGGGTTTTGGCAATCTGTTTTCGCTCCTCAGCTATGGCTAAATTACGTTTTGATGCACGTAGAGCTATCCCTTCGGGGATAAGTTTATTTCTGGCATATCCTGGCTTTACATACACCACATCTCCAGCTTCACCAAGACCATTATAATCTTTTAATAATATAATATCCATGATACAAACCCCCTTATTCTGTTCCTCTTTCCACGTATGGCATTAGCGCGATTGAGCGGGCACGTTTTATGGCTCGTACCAATTTCCGATGCATTTTTGCGCTTGTTCCTGTGATTCGCCTTGGCATAATCTTACCCTGATCATTCACAAAACGACGGAGAAGCTTCACATCTTTGTAATCTATATCATGAATGCCATTTTCTTTAAAATAGCAAAATTTATTTCTATTCTGGAATGCCATTATTCAGCCTCCTCTACTACTATCTTTTGTTCTGTGTTTTCATTTTTTTCATCCACATCTTCATCCTTCGGTTCCGGCTCGATAATACCTTCTGTTGGAAGATCATTATTATTTTTCCCATCTTCTACAGCTTCAGATGCCGTTTCACCAGGCGTTGTTTCTTCATCAACTCCCGGCTCTTTTTTAGACTCTTCTACATACACATCTGGTTTATTATCCAAGCCAACTATCATATGGCGAAGCACAGAATTGTTCAATTTCATCCAGGTATCAAAATCAACCATTTTACTTTTGTCACCGCCTTCAAATTGCATTAAGATAAAAGAACCATATTTTTGTTTTTCTATTGGATAAGCAAGGCGCTTTTTTCCCCATACCCGATGATTGATAAGCTTGGATTTTGTTTTCTCTAATTCTTTACCAATCTCAACCATGGTTTTATCAAGGACCTCATTTTCAAGATTTGGGTTAACAATATAGATTGTTTCGTAATAACGCATAATAACTCCTTAATGCTTACGTAATTAGCGGTGCAATAACTAAGGATACCACCGACATAAGTTTAATTAAAATATTCAAGGATGGCCCGGACGTGTCTTTAAATGGATCACCAACGGTATCTCCTACAACAGCTGCTTTATGAGCATCTGATCCTTTTTCAAGCTTCACTCCATTTACTTCAACACCTTCTTCAATCATTTTCTTTGCATTGTCCCAGGCACCGCCAGCATTAGACTGGAAAATGGCCATAAGGACACCACATACCGTAACCCCTGCCAATAGTCCTCCCAAAATTTCTGGACCTTGATTACTACCAAACAGGCGTGGTAAAAATCCAACTATTACCGGAGTAATCACTGCTAACATTCCAGGTGCTATCATTTCTTTAATTGCAGATTGGGTAGCTATTTCTACACATTTCCCGTGCTCTACTTTGGATAGTGCATCTTCATAAGCAGCGCGGTCATCATCATTCCAATCGCTCTCTTTTTTGAGATTCATAAGCTCAAGGGCTTTTTTTAATTCAGGAATATCTCTGAACTGACGACGTACTTCTTCAATCATAGACATTGCGGCACGACCAACAGCATTCATTGCTAATGATGAGAATAAAAAAGGTAGCATACCACCTACAAATAAACCAGCCATTACCATAGGATTTGAAATATCAATACTTTTAATACCAGCTTGAACCATAAAAGCAGCAAATAAAGCCAGCGCTGTAAGAGCTGCAGAACCTATTGCAAAGCCTTTTCCAATCGCAGCCGTTGTATTGCCAACTGCATCCAGTTTATCTGTTCGTTCACGAACTTCTACAGGGAGCTCAGCCATCTCAGCAATGCCGCCTGCATTATCAGAAATCGGTCCATAGGCGTCTACAGCCAATTGGATACCGGTATTTGCCAGCATACCGAGAGCTGCCATAGCAATACCGTACAGTCCGGCAAAGTGATAAGCCCCCATTATTGCAGCAGCTAAAATTAAAATTGGTATCGCTGTAGATTGCATACCTACCCCTAAGCCGGCAATAATATTTGTGGCAGGACCTGTTAAGGACTGTTTTGTGATAGATAAAACTGGAGATGTGCCTGTTCCAGTATAGTGTTCCGTAATAAGTCCTATTCCCAATCCGGCTAACAAACCTATAACAGTTGCCCAGAATACGCCCATACTTGTAAATGACTGTGCTCCTTGAACAAAGTCTGATGGCAGAACATTTTGAATTAAGAAATAGATCACACCAATCATAATAAAGGAACTTCCAAATTCACCTTGATTCAGAGCCTTTTGGGGATCGCCGCCCTCCTTTACAGATACCATGAATGTGCCAATAATGGACACTAATATTCCTGAAGCTGCTATAAATAGGGGAAGAATCACAAAACTTAAATCAAATTTACCCAAGACAAGAATACTAGCTCCCAATACCATTGATCCAACAATGGACCCCACATACGATTCAAACAAATCAGCACCCATTCCAGCAACATCACCAACGTTATCACCGACGTTATCAGCAATGGTTGCAGGATTTAATGGATGGTCTTCCGGAATACCAGCTTCCACTTTTCCCACAAGATCGGCACCAACATCAGCTGCCTTTGTATAAATACCGCCGCCTACACGCGCAAATAATGCAATGGAAGACGCGCCAAGGGAGAATCCTGATATAACATTTAGAACTGTTTTTATCGAGATAGCATCGGAACCAAAATGATTAGAATAAAATATAAATAATCCACCTAGGCCCAACACGCCTAATCCAACAACACTTAAACCCATTACTGAACCACCGGTAAAAGCAACATTCAATGCAGATGCCAGACTATTTCTTGCTGCGTTTGTTGTCCGGTTGTTTGCCTTAGTTGCAACTTTCATGCCTAAATATCCAGCTAAACCAGAGGCGAGTGCACCTACTACAAATGAAAGTGAAATCAAGGCACTGGAATCAGCTCTACCTCTGTTGGCAACTCCAAGAAGGATGGCAATGGCTAAAACAAAAATGGCTAAAACACGATATTCTGTTTTCAAGAAAGCCATGGCACCATCAGCGATACTCGCACCAATAGATTTCATCCGGTCGGTCCCTTCATCCTGGGCTTCAATCCAGCTGGTTTTCCAGAAAGAATATATCATGGCCAAAACACCGGCACCTATTACAAACATTAAATTAGAACTCATAGGTTCAAGGACTCCTCAAATTAAGCATTAAAATGATTCATGGTATGGTTCAACCCCTGGGTTAATAGAGTGTCTAAAGCATCTGCACCACGTTTTATCATGGCGTCTGCTTCCGATTCATCATCTGGTTGAAACGGTTTTAAAACATAGTGTTCTGCAGGGCGCATAGTGTCATTTGTGCCAATGCCCAAACGTACTCTGGGAAATTGATCAGACTGAAGATGATAAATTATATTTTCCATGCCGCGATGGCATCCATCGCCGCCTTTCGGACGGATTCGAATTGTCCCCAGAGGAAGATCTACATCATCCACAATCGCATAGATTTCACTCGGCGATAAATCCCAAAGAAGTGCTACATCTTTTACTGCGGATCCGCTTTGATTCATTCCTGTTGTTGGTTTTACCACTATAACTTCCCGTCTTTTGTGTTGCGCCAGTACATAATCTCCTTTTCCAGGCTCAAAGGATAAATGGTGCCTTTGTGCCCATTCATCCGCCACCCAAAATCCTGCATTGTGTTTTGTATTTGCATAAGTATCACCCGTATTTCCTAGGCCGACAAAGGCGATCATGATTCTCCTGACTGTTCTTCAGACCGGTCTTTTGGATCACCCTCTTGCCCAGCAGCTGCTCCCTCATCTCCTTCTGCTCCTTCTTCACCTTCCAGTTCGCCTTCTTCATCTTCAAGCTCTTCTATTTCAGGTTCTTCTTCTGCGGCGGGCGGAGTAATGGAAACAACATTCAAATTTTTATCAGACACAATTTCAATGTCTTCATTATCAATCTTGATATCCGCTATACTTCTTGCAGAATTCATTTCAAGATCTTCAATATCTATTTCAATATGCTCGGGGACATCTGTTGGGAAACAACTAATTTCTATTTGGGTCATAGATTGGGATAAGACGCCACCTTCCGTAATACCTATGGCTTCCCCTACGAGGACCAGCGGAACCGATATAGTCATTTTTTCAGATCGACGAACACGCATAAGGTCAATATGAATTATTGCATCTGTTACAGGATGGTATTGCAACTCCTTTATCATTGTGTATTGACTTTCCCCATCCTGATCAATTTCAAAAATACGCTGACCGGATTGCATGGCGTGAAACAGTACTGATTTATCAACAGTAATATTTACATTCTTTTCTCCAGAGTAATAAAGCACACCTGGGATTAAACCTTCGCGACGAAGTGCTTTCGATCCTTTTGACCGTGTTTCGGTTCTTTCTGAAATATCTAATTTGTAATAGGATGATGCCATTGTTTCCTTTCCTTATTAAAATTCAAATAAAGCACTGACCGATTCACCGTTATGAATCCTATTCACTGCTTCACCAAATACATTTCCTACAGAAACAATTTTCAGTTTTTCTATATGTTTTTCTTTAGAAATTGCAATGGTATCTGTAACAATGATTTTTTTAATGTTCGATTCGCTCAATCGTTCCATAGCTGGACCGGACAAGACACCATGAGTTGCCACAGCTGTAACTGATTTGGCCCCCTGTTTTAAAGCGGCCTCGGCCGCATTAACTGTTGTGCCTGCCGTATCAATCATATCATCAATGATGAGTACATCCATCCCATTTAAATCACCAATTAAATGACTGATTTCTGCCTTATTTGGTGCGTAGCGCCGTTTATCAATAAGCGCAAAATACATACCGAGATTTTTTGCATATCCCTGGCTCATTTTTACAGATCCAATGTCTGGTGCAAGCACAACGGAATTATCCGGCTCCAAATTTTCATCTTTTATTGCATCGAATAGCACGGACCTGCTATAAAGATTATCAAAAGGAATCTTTGCAAATCCCTGAATCTGTGTTGAGTGAAGATCCATTGTAATAATTCTGTCAGTGCCCATTGCCGTTAATATATCTATCATGACTCTTGATGATATAGGCACCCGTGGTTGATCCTTGCGGTCCTGACGGCCATAGCCAAAATAGGGTATTACAACTGTTACTGTGTCTGCCGAAGCGCGAACGGCAGCATCAACCATGAGGGTAAGTTCGATAATATTCTCTGAAGGGCCATTAGTTGACTGCACAATAAATACATCATGCCCTCGAATATTCTCTTCGTACTTAACCCACAATTCACCATCAGAAAAAGTGCGTATCGAGATCGCTCCAAGGTCTCGATCAAGAAACTGGGCAATCTGCTTTGCAAGCAGTGGATTGCTGCGCCCGCTGAAAATCTTTAGGTTATTTTGTGTCATTATTGATTGCCATTTATTTTAGCTGGGGCGCAGGGATTCGAACCCCAACTGCCTGGACCAAAACCAGGTGTACTGCCATTATACTACGCCCCAAAAAGTCTGGTGTTGCCATAATTCAGAGATGTGGTCCAGTGATAAAAGTACTGTAAGATGTGGTAAGGGGTGACTCTGCTGACAGTGCATCCGCTTCATCGTCAAATATCCCATACACAGTCGAGCCTGAGCCCGACAGACTGGCAAACCGGGCGCCCTGGGCCCGGAGCGTATCTTTTATTTCTCCAATCTCTGGATATGTTGGAACAACAATTGCTTCGAAATCATTCTCAAAAAGCTCGAAAGGGATACCGTCCCTTTCTAAAAAGCCGGCGAAGTTAACCTGCTCTTCAGGACTGTCCAAAAAAAATTTATAATTCTTATAGGCCCAAGATGTATCAATCTGCAGATCTGGAACCACCAATAAATATATCCCTGGCATACAGCCTTTAAGTTGGGTCAGTTTTTCACCTATGCCATCGCCCACTTGTAATCCACCGCGAATAAAAAAAGGGACATCTGCGCCCAGCTCAATTCCAATTGATTCTAATTCTGTATCGGGTATATTTAAATCATAAAGCTGGCGAAGGCCTTTTAAAACGGTGGCTGCATTGGAAGAACCGCCGCCTAATCCACTCCCAGCAGGAATCCTTTTTTCAAGATTCATTGACACACCGCCGATCCCAAATGCATCCACCATTTTTTTCCATGCTTTTACACAGAGATTTGATTCATCATTTTTAAGCCAATCCACATTAGAAAAAAAATCACATCCGGAATTTTGTTGCTCTAAAATAAGCGTATCATGAAAATCTAATTCCTGGAAAAGGGTGTGAATGATGTGGAAGCCATCGGGTCGCTGGCCCCGGATCTGGAGACCAATATTTACCTTGGCAAAGGATTTAAGATCCACTTTAGTCATTCATTATTGTTGCACAGGGTGGCCACCGCCAGAACAGCCCAGCCTGAACCATCACCTACAAATCCAAGATAATCCGCAGTGGTGGCTTTTACGGAAACCTGTGATTCATCAATCTGCATGGAATAGGCGAGGTTATATTTCATTTGCGGAATATGATCCGCCAGTGTTGGTGTTTGGAGAATAACGGTGGCATCTACATTATTGATCCGAAATCCAGCTTCCCGGACTCGATTCACAGTATCGACCAAAAAATGATTACTGGACACACCTTTCCAGGTCTCATCCTCGCTGGGGAAAAATTGTCCAATATCACCTAAGGCCGCTGCACCAAGAAGCGCGTCTACCACAGCATGGATCAATCCATCGCCATCGGAATGTCCCTCCGATCCAAATTTTGATGGAATCTCCACACCACCAATGATAAGGGTTTCACCTTCCACCAGTTGGTGCACATCGTATCCTATGCCAGTTCTTGCCATTAGATCAAATATTCTGCTCGTTTCCAATCATCCATAGTTGTGATCTTAAAATTATTTATGTCCCCCGGGACCAATGCCACAGAAAAACCCATTGCTTCCATTAAATATGATTCATCTGTAGCAGTCAAACCTTTTGCATCTGCATGGTCCAATGCCTGAATTAATTTATCTTTCCTGAACGTTTGTGGGGTCTGTACCAGCCATATTTTTTCACGGTTTAAAGTTTCCTTCACTATTCCACTTTCTGAAAATTTTACCGTGTCCATGGAACGCAAGGCAACTACAGCTCCATCTGCGGTACTACAGGCTGCAATGGAATTGTTAATAAGTGTTTCTGATACAAAGGGGCGGACTGCATCATGAATGCAAACCAAGGTTGCTGAGGATACAGAAGCAGTCACGCCATTTTTTACAGAATCCTGTCTACGTGCTCCACCAGCAATAACTTTTACCGGTTTCCCGGCAGACATAGACAGTAAATCACGATGGACAGATTCAATCTGATACTCCGGCACAACCACAATTACTTCCTGGATAATACTGGATGCTAAGAATGGTTTCAGAGAATGAAAAAGAAGGGGACGCCCTGCCAGCAATTTAAATTGCTTTGCTTCGCCAAACCGATGACCTGAACCGGCAGCTGGGATAATGGCCGATACTTTCATATTATACGCAGGGTATTATCAAATAATGATCATGGCATCACCATAACTCAAAAAGCGGTACTCATTTTTCTTTGCTTCCAGGTATGCTTTTTTAATGAGTTTAATGTCCCCAAATGCGCTTACCATCATGAGCAGCGTAGATTGTGGTGTATGAAAATTAGTTACCATTTTATCCACCATTTTAAATTCATATGGCGGATAAATAAATTTATCAGTCCAGCCTCGCTTCGGCGTAACCTGGAATCCAGAAATCGCAATCGTTTCCAGGGCCCGAACTGTTGAAGTCCCTACAGCGATGATCTTCCGGTGGCGCTTACGGGCCTGGTTAATTGCCATTGAAGTTTTGGGGGACACTTCAAAATACTCAGAATCCATCTGGTGGCGATTCAGATCTTCAACCTGGACAGGGCGGAAGGTACCTAATCCAATATGCAGAGTGACTGTTTCAATTTTTACACCCTTATCTTTTACTTTTTTTAATAACCCATTTGTAAAATGAAGACCTGCAGTAGGTGCCGCAACAGCACCCCGATCGGTTGCATACACTGTCTGGTAGCGTTTTTTATCCATTGCGTCAGCATCACGGTTAATGTAAGGTGGAAGGGGAGAGGTTCCAATGCGGTCAATGACATGATGAAAATTATCACCATCATATTCGAAACGCACCACACGGCCGCCAGAAACAGTATTATCTATAACATCACACATAAGTTTGGAAGTGAATACAAGCTTATTGCCAATACGGACCTTTCTCGCAGGGCGAACCATAACTTCCCAGAGATCATTGGACAGTTCCCGCAAAAGAAAAACTTCTACTTTTGCATCCGTACGGTCTTTTGTAGCAAACAGGCGGGCAGGAAATACTTTAGTATTATTAAGAACCAGAAGATCATTTTTCCTCATATAATCTATAATATTATAAAATTTTCTATGTTCAATTTCTCCTGTCTCTCCATGAACAACCATCAGTTTAGATAAATCCCGTCGGGCCTCAGGGTGCTGGGCGATGAAGTTTTTTGGCAGGCGGTAATTAAAATCTCCGAGTTTATATTTTTTCTTCTTATCTATCATTCAAATAATCCCTGTTGGTCCTTTATTATTTCTTTTCCTAATAAATTATATGCTGCCTCCTGGGCAACTCTTCCTCTTGAGGTCCGCAAAAGGAACCCCTCTTTAATAAGAAAAGGTTCATACACATCTTCGATGGTGGTAGCATCTTCGCTAACGGCTACTGCCAGGGATTTTACGCCCACAGGTCCACCTGAAAATTTTTCAATAAGTGTTTCCAGAATTTTTCTGTCCATGTCATCCAATCCAGTTTCATCTATGCCCAATTGTTCCAAAGCATCCTTCGCTACGGCGTGGTCAATCTTACCATTAGCCTTGACCTGTGCAAAATCTCGGGCACGCCTTAGAATACGATTTGCAACGCGAGGAGTTCCCCTGCTCCTGCGGGCCAATTCCATGGTACCAGCAGCATCAATTTCAACTTCCAGGATATTTGCCGAACGATTGATTATATTGAATAGATCTTCTGGGTCATAATAATCTACACGTAAAACTACACCGAAACGATCCCGGAGCGGTGATGTAAGATTCCCTAATCGGGTGGTTGCTCCAATCAAAGTAAATGGTTCAATAGTTAGTTGTACACTTCTTGCACTGGGCCCTCTATCAATCATGATGTCGATAGAGAAATCTTCCATGGCTGAATAGAGATATTCCTCTACCACACTATTAAGTCGGTGGATTTCATCAATGAAAAACACATCTCGATGACCCAAGTTTGTGATCATTCCAGCTAGGTCTCCAGCACGCTCAACTACAGGGCCTGATGCCTGCTTAATATTGGAACCGAGCTCTTTTGATACAATATTGGCCAGAGTGGTTTTCCCCAATCCAGGAGGCCCAAATAACAGAACATGATCCAGGGCATCACCGCGATTATTCGCAGCTTCAATATATAGTTTCAGGTTATCAACAAGTTCTTTTTGGCCTATGAATTCATCAAACTGTGAAGGACGAAGAGACTTTTCAATTGCAATATCATCATCAAAAGGATCTGGATCGGTTATATGAATCTCTGTCATGGATTAAATTGGAAGTAAATCAGTTCAAAACTGACTCAGAAGATACAATCTCAAATAGCTGTCGTAAAGATTGCAGGGGAAAAATCGTGTAGGTTGAATTGAATTAATAAGGAATCGCGTTTCGGAGAGATTTTAATCTTTTTTCGCGATCGCTGGCAAATCGTTTGATTCCAATCCATAGACTATCTGGATCTAATTTTGATTCCGAAATAATCTGTTTCAGGCTTCCACCTGTACGCCAGCGATTATCAAAATCTGGAGCCATGGAATAGTTTTCCACCATACGGTTGGCAATCCATTTATGCATAAGTCTTCTGGAGCCATTGGTGATAATCATGGCATCATTCCATTCGTCATCAGCTATTACAGACTGACGATAATCATCTGGCTGTCTTTTAAAAAGTTCCCAGCTGATGGATGCTACTATCTTTACGTTGGGCCCTTCTTTTTTCAACCGCGGCAGAATTTGTACCAGTGAATTTGTACAACTTGTGCCCCGGATAAACACCACTCCTTCTTTTTTCAATGTTGGATCAAAATCTTTTATAAGGTAGGCACCCTTTGCTGCATCCAGATGGGAGGCCATGCCCAAAGCTTCACGGTCTGGGATGACCAGGGGTGGTCGAGTCAGGTGCAATGCTATAAGCGGGATATCCGTACCTAGAGCTGCTGCCAGGGATGGTGCGACTTCATTGTGTTCCCAGGGATGGAGGTTAATAATATGCCCATCGGGAAACAACTGTGTTACACCTGGGGCATAAATGCCAAAATGTGTTCTGCTGTCTGCTGCTGTTTCGGGTCCTGAGTGTCCTGCAATCCAAATTACCTTTCCAACTTTTAGATCAGAATCCTGTGCAATTTGGCTGAACAATCGCAGTGGACCGTATTTCAAATAGCTGAAAGAGCCATAGGTACTAACAGCACCGTAGAAGCCGTTGAATGTTTTGTATGTATCTTCATTGAAATTCACCGTTGCAGCGCCAGCCATCATACCTGCATTTGTAAATTCAGTTATTCCTTGTGGAAATAGAGGGCTTTCAGGGTTAGAATATTTATCAAAAAGTCCCTTATCCTCGGTCCCATTGTAGCCTTTAGAAAATCCGGAAATATTGGTTGAATCCGCTAGGTCTGCGCTCATTGCCAGAACTAGGGGACGTCCATATTTTTGTTCAGAGAGTGTATTGATGTAACTGGCGTATTTTGAAAAACCCACCCTGTTCGGGGCTATCTCTCCAGGTGCAACAAAAATATCATCAGGCAGTGCTTCAACATTGAATAAATCTGGATCATTCACGGGATTTTGATCCGTAACTCGACAAGAGTCATTTTTCTCAGGAACAGATTCACCTAGTTCTACCAGACGATCTGCCAAAAAATCCACATACTTTAGGTTATTTTTCATGACAGAAAAAACGGTTCTAAACATGGATTCTGCCTGCTTAATTTGCCCTTCCCAAGTCTTGGCAGCAGCCTCGCCAAACTCATGAAACTGTAAATCATACTGACGGGCGAAGTCTTCCTTGGTTTTCCAAAAAAGTTCAGAATTCCGTTTATGGGCTGTACCATGACTTTTATTATCATACACGTGATAACCGCGGCCTTTTCTTGTTTTGCTATAGATAACTTTAGGAATATTAGGGTCTGCATTTTCCATCAGCAACTTGTAATAAGCATCAGTGACTTGTTCCCAATTCTCACCATCTTCTGCACCTTCCACATGCCAGCCGTGAGAACCAAACCAATCTTCCGGTCCGCCATAGATGATTGAACTGAAGGGGCGATTATCAATACCATAATCATTCCAGTCCATGAAATAAACTAAGTTTCCTAAACCTAGTCCCCAGGCGGAGTTGATGGTTTCGTGACTGGCGCCGGTTGTAAAGCCGCCTTCACCTTCGAAGGCAAACACTTTAACGTCTGACACTCCAGCAAATTTCAGTGCCAGGGCTTCACCGGCTGCAAAAGGAGAACCATGTCCGCTTGGGCCAGTATTGGCTTTAAAAAATAATGTTTTCCCCTCCATTTCTGCATGCCCCGGGAGGCCTCCATTTTGACGGAGGGTGAGCAAATCTTCCCAAACTAACTGAAAATCATTGCCTTTAAAATTCTGATATTTTTCATCACCGGTCTGGCCGTATTTAATCCGCAACGCTTCATTCATTACCGCCAGCGTTGCATACACCAAAGGATTACAATGACCGGCAACGAGCACAAATCGGTCTGCAAATCTTTTTCCTGTTTCTCGGATATCCCACCGCATGGCTCCAGATAACAGGGTGGCAACCATGGCATGAACCTTGGAACGGGATCCGCCGGGATGGCCGCTCTGCCGCAGGTTCAGCATAATGTCAATACATTGATCAATAAGATCTTTTGTGATTTCCCAGTATTTATAATCCTGTTTGAGTTCTCCGGAAGGTTTCATGCGGCGATTTCTTTTTTCCGCAACACTTGATTTAAAAACAAACCTGTATACGATGTTTTAACGGATGCGATTTCTTCCGGTGTGCCAGTGGCAACAATAGTTCCACCTTCATCCCCACCTTCAGGGCCCAAATCTATGATCCAGTCTGCGGTTTTAATTACATCTAAATTATGCTCGATAACAATAACCGTATTCCCCCGCTCAATCAGGCGCTGCAACACTTTTAAAAGCATCCGAATATCTTCAAAGTGCAGACCGGTCGTAGGCTCATCTAAGATATATAACGTTTTAGAGGTAGAAGCTCTGGACAGTTCCGTTGCCAGTTTTACTCTCTGAGCCTCACCTCCGGATAGTGTGGTCGCCTGTTGTCCAAGATGAATATAGCCCAATCCGACATCATTTAATGTTTGCAGCTTTTTCTTAATGGAAGGAATACTCTTAAAAAACTCCAATGCTTCAGACACGGGCATATCCAAGATCTGAGCAATGGATTTTCCCCTGTATTTCACTTCCAGGGTGTCTCTATTATATCTCTTCCCCTGGCACACTTCGCAGGTCACATAGACGTCTGGAAGAAAATTCATTTCTATTTTGATGATCCCGTCCCCCTCGCAGGATTCACAGCGGCCACCTTTTACATTAAAAGAAAATCGTCCTGGTTTATAACCCCTAATCTTTGATTCCGGGAGTTTTGCAAATAAATCCCGGATGTGGGTGAACACACCTGTATAAGTCGCTGGATTTGATCTCGGTGTACGCCCGATGGGTTTTTGATCTATATCCACTACTTTATCAAGAAATTTTACACCTTCTATTGAATCATAACTCAATGGATAGGCTCTCGCCCGATTCAATTCTTTAGATAACACAGGAAATAATGTTTCATTTACAAGTGAACTTTTTCCGCTCCCTGAAACACCGGTGACTGCAATAAAACGTCCCAGTGGAAAATCAATATCTACGGATTGTAAATTATTTCCTGATGCTCCTTTCAGTGATAATAGATTGGAATTTCTATTTCTTCGAATTTTTGGGATTTCAATCTCTTTTTTACCTGAAATATATTTCCCAGTAAGAGATGATTTAGATTTATGCAGTTGGGCAGGAGGCCCTGCAAAAGTGACTTCTCCACCATATTTACCTGCTCCAGGGCCAAGATCAATGACGTAATCTGCCGCTTCAATGGTCTCCTTATCGTGTTCTACAACCAATATTGAATTGCCAATATCACGCAGAGATTTTAAGGTATTCAACAACCGGTTATTATCGCGGGGATGCAAACCGATAGATGGTTCATCCAAAATATACAGAACGCCCATGAGTTGAGATCCTATCTGTGTGGCTAAGCGTATTCTTTGTGCTTCTCCTCCTGATAAGGTTACAGCGGATCGATCTAGGGTCAAATAGCTCAATCCAACATTTACAAGGAAACTCAATCTTTGCCGAATTTCTTTCAATATTTGATCTGCAATGTCATGTTCCATTTTCGTCAGTTCCAGAGTATTGAAAAATGTCCTTAAATCCTGGATGGACATGGCAGACACTGCACCAATATTTTTGTTTTGGATGGTTACCCCTAAGGTTTCTTTCCTCAGTCTGGTTCCGTTACAGCCAGAGCAGGGACGCATACTCATGAACTGTTCGATCCATTCACGGATCCCAGAGGACTTGGTCTGGGTATATCGGCGCATAAGATTTGGAATTGCTCCTTCCCAGCCGCCGGAATAGGTCCCGCTCCATCGTGCGGAATGATATTCCATCTTAAATTTTTCATTACCGGTACCATATAAGAGTATCTGACGTACTTCTTGGTCTAATTTGATCCATGGAGTTGTAAAGTTGAAATTGAAATGTCGGGATAGACTCTTTAGAATACTGCCGTACCAGTTCCCTCGTGGTTGTTCACCCAGCGATGCGATGGCACCTTGAATTAAGCTTTTTGATTTATCGGGAACGATCATATTTGGATCCACTTCCATATGGGAACCAAGGCCATCGCATTTCTGGCATGCCCCATATGGAGAATTGAATGAAAACATTCTTGGGACCAGTTCTTCCATGGATACTTCACATATGGGACAGGCAAAATGCTCGGAGAACAGGTGCTCTCTATTTGATAATTCGTTAATAACCACAAGTCCATGACCAATTTTCAGTGCCAATTCAATAGATTCCGTAAGCCGTTCATGAATTTTATCCTTAAGGATCAAGCGATCGATAACAACTTCTATAGTATGTTTTTTATTTTTATTCAATTGGATCGTGTCTTCTATGGACATGACTTCACCATTAACACGGATTCTTAAGAAACCTTCATTCCGAATCTCCTCAATGATACTTTTATGTGCACCCTTTCGCCCCCTGATCAGGGGTGCAAGGATATGCATTTTTGTACCGGTTTTGAACTTCATCACTGTATCCACAATCTTTTGAACCGTTTGTTTTCGAATCGGTTTCCCACACTTCCAGCAATGAGGCCTGCCAATGTGGGCGTAAAGAAGACGAAAATAATCATGAATCTCTGTGACGGTGCCAACAGTAGATCGGGGATTTCGTGCCGTGGATTTTTGTTCAATAGATATGGCTGGAGATAAACCCTCAATTGCATCCATATCCGGCTTTTCCATAAGTCCCAAGAACTGCCTGGCGTACGATGAAAGGGATTCCACATATCTTCGTTGACCCTCTGCATAAATGGTATCAAACGCAAGAGATGATTTACCTGAGCCCGACAATCCTGTTATCACAACCAGTTTATCCCTAGGAATAGTTACATCTATATCCTTCAGATTATGCTGACGAGCCCCTTTAATTGTGATTTTATCTGTGGGGTTTGCCATTGAGACTATAAACAAGAAATTTTCTGGAAATACTGAACATCCTTGAATTTACAGACTTTTGACCGAGAGCCCCTAAAACGATTTGCTTTTTTCCATAATAATCTGCCATTCTAAATCTTGACACACATGGACAATAGCATTACTTTGAACTATGGGTTCATTAAAAAACCAAATACTTATATCCATGCCTCATATGACTGATCCTTTTTTCTCAAAATCTGTTATCTATATATGTGAGCATAATCAACAGGGTGCAATGGGCATAATCATTAATAAGCAATTTAAAGAGCCAGAATTGAAGGATATCTTTGATAAACTCTATATTGGTGATGATGCGATCCATTCCTTTGTAAATGATATTTATTTTGGTGGACCGGTGTTGCTGGAAAAGGGCATTGTGCTCCATGACGCACGCCATACATCAGACGGTACAATATCCCTTTCTAAAACGATTTCTATGACAAGTAAACAGGATGTCTTGAAAGAATTACAGCTTAAAGCAGACATCCCATTTAAATTAATGTTAGGACATTCCGGGTGGTCACCCGGTCAACTGGAACGGGAGATAGAGAATGGCGACTGGCTGATGCAAAGCACCACTGCTGATTTTATCTTTAATGTTCAGCCGGATCAGATGTGGGAGCAGGCAGCAGGGTCTCTTGGTATTGACCTTGGGCCCTCCATGGGTATGGGCGGTCGAGCATGACAGCCCATGTCGGTTGATACGTTTCACTTAGACCATCTTTCAGAGCTTTTTCAAACAAATAGAAATAGAAAAAATGCGCTAGACATGTCAAAGTATATGAAAGGGCATTTTTATTTCTTCGGTATCAAAAGCCCCTTACGACAAAAAATCATGCGGGAATGGTGGCGAGGGCAATCAATCAAAAACGAATACGACTTGAAGTTTTTTATTTCATCTTTGTGGAAATTGGATGAACGGGAATTTCAATATGTTGCGCTGGATTTTGGGAAACGGTTCAAGAGACTTTTCACGCCAGAATCCATTCCATTCATTCGAGAGTGTGTTACAACAAAATCCTGGTGGGATACCGTGGATACGGTTGCCAGCCATTTTACCGGGGCTGTTGTCTATCAATATCCTAAAACAGGAAAGGTTATGGACAAATGGATCGATGATGAAAATATGTGGATCCGCAGAGCTGCCATTTTACACCAGCTTAATTTCAAGGAAAGAACAAATGCGGATCGGGTGTTCCGTTATTGTGAAAAACGGATGCATGAGTCAGAATATTTTATCCGAAAAGCTATTGGCTGGGCCTTGCGACAATATTCATATGTAGATGGAAATGCCGTATTTCAATTTGTAAAAGACAATAAATCTGAATTGAGCACTTTGAGCAAAACAGAAGCATTGAAAGCTCTGAAACGGAAAGAGAAGGTATAGTAAATGTTAAGAAATTGAAAAAAGATTCCTGATTCGATCAGGCCACATCTTAAAAGCATCGTTTGCCAGAAAGTGTAACTGGGCTTTTTTATTTGAAATAATATTTTCTTACAACTGTAGAATTCTATACGGGGAATACCTGGAATATTTAACCACCATAAATAACCCACATTAAATCTCAAATCTGCCCCTAATTTTTATGATGCGAAAAATCCTTCCACCGCTTGCTGTAATCCTGGCAGCATTGCTCTGGAGCCTAGATGGGTTTTTACGTCAGGAACTTTATTCCATATCGTCCTTTTTGGTGGTAATGCTGGAGCACACTCTCGGGGCAATTTTATTCTTACCATTTTTAATCAAATCATGGTCGGAAATCAAATCTCTAGGCCAGCGTGGGTGGATTTCCATATTATGGATCTCTATATGCGGTGGAATCCTGGGAACTTTCTTCTATACCAAAGCTCTCAGTTATGTGAGTTATATTGATCTTTCAGTGGTGGTGTTGATACAAAAACTGCAGCCGCTGTTTGCTATATCCTTGGCAGCAATTATTCTCAAAGAAAAACTGTCTCAGCGATTCATTGGCTTAGCGATGGTAGCGATGATTGGCGGATATCTCGTAACCTTTGGTACCACGCCCATCACGGATTGGGATGATAAAACAATGATTGCTGCATTGCTGGCTTTATTAGCAGCATTTAGTTGGGGCAGTTCCACTGTATTGGGAAAACATGCTCTAAATCGGTTGCCATTTACAACGGTAACCGGCCTGCGTCTTTTTTTAACAGCTATATTTGCCATTATCATTTTTTCTGTCACTTCAGGAATGGAAACAACAGATGTATTGACCACTAATCAATGGAAATATCTCATCTTTATTGTTTTGTCTACCGGTGCAGTAGCATTGTTTTTTTATTATTATGGACTGCAACATTTACCAGCATCTCATACAACGATTTATGAACTCGCCTGGCCCCTTTCAGCTGTGTTTCTGGACTGGGCTATACGAGGGCGCATGTTGGGTTTTACACAATTTATTGGTGCGGGGCTCCTTTTGGGCTCTATGATCTTGCTCACTCGTGAAAAAACCAATGGCTGAATTCACCCTTCAGGATCATAACCATAATTTAAAATATAACTTGTTGCATGAATTCTGTTGGGGATTTGGTGTGGCATTCCATACACTTTATGCCATAGTACCCCTTTTTTTGAGAGAGTTGGGCGCGCCGGAAAGTATTGCTGTTTCTACAGCCGGATTATTCTCAATCCTGATTGCGCTCCCCACATTATTGATTGCAGCATTAGGACGCAATATTCGAAATATCAAACGAGCAGTGATCTTAGTCCATGGGATCATTCTTGCCATTTCCTTCCTCATGGGATTCACATTTACAATTTTCGATCCAGCACAAGTCCAAACAGCTTGGAAAGTCTATTTCATCTATTTTATGCTGTATGCTTTTTCCATCGGCATCATTGTACCCATCTGGGCTGACTTTTTAAATCAGAGTACACTGAAATCGGAACGGGGAAAATTTTTTGGTCTTGGGTTTGCCTGCAATAGCATAGGCAGTTTTATAGGTGGATTTATACTGCGATATTTATTATCCTATGATTTGCCATTCCCAAAAAATTTTGGGGTAGGTTTTTTTATTCTATTTTTAAGTTTAACCGTTGGAACAATCTTGTTTCTCCCTTTCAGGGTAAAGCCCAATCAAAAAGAACAGAATCATAAAACACTTCGGGATTTTATCACAGAAACAAAATCCATTGTGGTAGAACACAAAAATTTTCAGAAATACATTTTATCCCGAATCTTTTTCGCAGCCCATCTTCCCGGGGTGGGACTTTATGCTGTTTATTGTCAGACTAAATTCAATTTTGCAGTGAGCGAGGTGGGAATATTTACCATTTTAAATGTGATAGCCGCCGGTGCAGCCAGTTTTGCAGCCGGTAAATTGGGTGATAAATTTGGACACAAAACCAGTATGATGTTGGCATATCTCGGTCATTTTATAGCTGTGCTTTTGGCTATTTTTGCCCAAAATATGTTTTGGGTTTATGGGATCTTTATGGCGATAGGTGTAGGCCAGGGCGCCTTTATGCCATCGGCCATGAATCTTGTTTATGATTTTTCCGCTGAGAGAGACACGAAAACATATATGGCATTGGTTGATTCATTTCTGGCTCCATTTGTATTGATCTTTATTATGGGTATCGGTGCTTTGGTTCGGGTTGGCAATTACACCATATCCCTTTATATATTAGGCACGAGTATTATTTTGGGAATGCTGATCCTCCAATTCATCGTTCGTGACCCAAAACATTCAGCGGAACCTGTATTTCATGTAGATGGATTTTCTTCTTGATTTTCCACAAGGTAAAACCAAAAATTCACGATCTATTATGATTGATTTTATATCTCGTCATACACGTTTCATTTTCCCTGTTTGCCTTATACTCATTTTCAGTTCCTGCCAGGAAGATCCTGCAAGACACCTGAATCTTGGAAACTGGTACTTGCAAAGAGGTCTCTTGGATGAGGCCATAATGGAATATCGAGAAGTCTCCCGGCTTTATTCAGGAGACCAAAGTCAATTGAAACGGGATGAATTTCAAGTGTTGGGTAAGGCCCATCTCAAACTTGCTATTGCCTATACAAAGAAAGGGTGGTGGGAATATGCGTTGAGTGAAGCAAAGCGCAGTTTTGATATCTCACCAAATAAAGATTGCCATGAACTGATCGTTCTCATTGAGGAAAAACTCTCCCAGGACACCAAATCCTGAGTTTCCTCTGTGCCGAGGCCTAAAAGGTGCCAGAACGCGATTCTCCCCCATCGCAGTAAATTATAGAGCAATTAATAAAATCTGCCTCCGGTTTTAAAAGCATTGAGATTGTTCCGGCTACATCTTCCGGTGTCGTTGTTCGACGCATTGGATTCCGTTTTTTAGTATTTTCAACCCACGCTTCCCAGCCTTCAGTGATTTTGGTAAGGGCTCGTGTTGGTGTTACACCTGCCTGAATCGCATTGGCAGTAATGCCGAATTCTCCCAACTCCCAGCCAATCTGACGTATGATTGCTTCCATGGCTACTTTTGCAACACTGACAGGTCCATATCCTTCCAAGGCTACGTAGTTGCCTTCACTGGTAAGTCCCATGATACGAGACCCGTTCGCAAGTAATCCTTCTCCGTACAATTTCTGGGTCCAATATAGAAGGGAGTTCCCCATAACATGTATGGTCATATCCATTTGCCGTTGTGTAACCGGTTTTGCACCAAAAAAGTTGGTGGTGGTGCCGAACGCAATAGAATGGAGCAATAATTTAAGAGGGCTGCCCGAAGTAATCTCTTTAATCTGTGGGATAAAGGTATTCATTGTCTCTTCAGAAGCAGCATTGGTATTATAATAATGGCAGCGTCCTTCGGATAAGTGGTCTACTTCCGCTATAGTTTCTTCAGCGATCTTTTTTGCTTCGCCTCGATCAAAATGGAACGCTATAATACCATAGCCATCTTTTGCCAGGCGCTTTGCCGTAGCAGCACCATGACCAGTGGAACCACCCAATAATAAAACCCAATCAGACATTTTATTCTCCAAAATCTTGTTCTCAATTTACCGGATTATTTTGGATAGTGAATATCAAATGTAGGTTTAAAATATGATAAAATTGTTGTACTCTCCGCCTGTCATAATCCGAGTAAAATGACCCAAAAAAACAGTTACACAAAAAAAGAATTGATCCAGAGCGGCGAAGGAAAACTCATGGGTCCTAACACTAGCAAACTGCCTTTACCGCCCATGCTCATGGTGGATCGAATTATTGAAATAAATGAAGACGGTGGAAAATACGGTAAAGGCAGGATTCTAGCCGAATTGGATATAGATGAGGAAAACTGGTTTTTTCATTGTCACTTTAAGCGGGATCCTGTGATGCCCGGTTGTCTCGGTTTAGATGGTATGTGGCAACTGGTGGGGTTCTTTTTGACCTGGATTGGCGGTGAAGGTCGGGGAAGGGCACTGGGTGTGAGTGACTTGAAATTCAAAGGTCAGGTTCGACCTTATCATGAAAAAGTCGTATATAAAATAGATATTAAAAAAATATTGGAAAGAGATGGAAAAACAATGGTCTGGGCAGACGGCTTATTAAGCACAGAAGATAATCGTACCATTTACTTTGCCAAAAATCTTCAGGTTGGACTTTTTAACAATTTGACCTATGATTTTGGTGGGGATCCTTCTCAAGACTCTTTTTAATTCTACTGGAAATACTGTATAACACATGGCACTTCAATGCGGGATTGTGGGTTTACCCAATGTTGGGAAGTCGACCTTATTTAACGCACTGACTGAATCCAGTATACCAGCCGAGAACTATCCTTTTTGCACCATTGAACCCCATGTGGGTATTGTTGAATTGCCGGATTACCGATTGGTGGAACTGGGTAAGATTTATAAACCTCAAAAGATTGTTCCAGCTACGGTAGAATTCACAGATATTGCAGGGTTGGTCCGCGGGGCAAGCAAAGGAGATGGGCTTGGCAATCAGTTTCTGGGTCAAATTCGTCAAACAAATGCTATTCTCCATGTAATTCGGTGTTTTAATAATGAAAACGTTACCCATGTGGATAGATCTATCGATCCGGTCCGGGATGCAGAAACCATCGAAATAGAATTGCTTTTAGCCGATCTGGAAACGTTGGAAAAACGGAAGCAAAAGACAGAAAAAAGGGCCAGAGCCGGGGAAAAGGGTTCTAAAAAAGTGTTAAACCTTATTAATCAATTAATTCGTCATTGTTCAAATGGTAGACGCGCTAGAACTTTTGATGTGGAACCAGATCTACGGTATATCCTAAACTCATTTCATCTTCTAACAAATAAACCCATTTTGTATATTGCCAATGTTGATGAATCAGAGATCGTACAGGATAATCAAAACCAATATGTCAAGGATCTATTTGACTTTGCCAAAGAAGAAGGAAATTCTGCAGTCCGCATCTGTGCAGCTATTGAAGAAGAAATTGCTTCACTCCCCCAGGAAGAAAAATCATTATTTCTTTCAGAGTATAATCTACCAGAACCAGGCTTGAACAAAGTGATTCGTTCCAGTTTCAATCTCCTTGGGCTTCATACCTATTTCACGTGTGGGGAAAAAGAAGTCCGGTCATGGACAATACCCTTAGGGACATCAGCGCTGAAGGCCGCAGGACAGATTCATACTGATTTTGAAAGAGGATTTATCAAGGCAGAAGTATTTAATTACAATCATATCATAGCTCATGGCTCAGAAAAAGCACTTTCAGACCTTGGCCTTATTCGCCAGGAGGGCAAACACTATATTGTAAAAGAAGGAGACTGTATTTTCTTTAAATTTAATGTTTAAAAAGGCTTGGTATAAAAAAGGGCAGTAAAAACTGCCCTTTTTAATTTATATACGGTAAGAAAATTATTCGTCTTCCTCCTCATCGTCCCAATCTTCATCATATTCATCTTCATCATCTTCATCATCTTCATCGTAATAGTAATCCGGCGGGTAGGCAAAATAAGGATTATTGGCCATGCCATAGGGGTCATAGGGATTTGGTGGTGACTGTTCTTCTTTCTTTTCTTCTGCTTTTTCTTCCACTGGAGCCGCTTCCTGCTTTACAACAATTACCTTTGGAGCCTCCGGTGCTGGGGTTGCTTTTGGTTCCTGGGTCTGATTAATGGCATTCATTACAAGATCACGGTCCTCATCTGACAAACCGCCACTATCACCAGCAGATACCGGAAAGGCTGATTGCTGGTTACGAAAATTTAGACCTGTAAGCACTGCAAAGAAGAGAATAACCAAAGATAAAATAGATCCTTCCGGTTGAAATTCGAAACCACCCCACATGTTTTGTGTAATTCCAAACCCAAAGAAAATCCCTAGGGACAGCATAACGCCGAACAATATTATCATATTGCCCATTTGCTCTGGCATATGGGATTCCATGACCAACATATACAGGAACCATACCAAGATACCAGAGACAGTTATGATAATACTGACTAGAAATTCCCCCATAAGGAGAGATGTGAAAAAGCCGACGACGCCGGCTGCCGGAATAACAAAACCAATCCCGGATTTCATGTCGTTAGCCATATTGAAACTCCATTAATACCTCGAATTGTATCAAAAATAACCGGTTGTTATGCAAAAATGCAAGATTTTTCCCTAATATAAACAGATTGTTTTCTGCCATGTAATCTGCTGCCCTGATTCCGTAATTTTGAACTATACTATGCGAAATGAACCTGTAAAAGTGGGGGTGATTGGTGTGGGCCATTTGGGCCAGCATCATGTAAAACATTATGTGTCTCTTAAGGATGCAAATCTGGTAGGCATCGTAGATACGGATCAAGAACGTGCTGTGGAAATTTCCAAACAATTTGATATTCCCGTATTTAATGAGCTGCAGGACTTGCTAAAGCAGGTGGATGCTGTCTCCATTGTAACTCCCACGCTTTACCACGCAAAAATTGCAGAAACCTGTATTACAAATGATATACATGTTTTCATTGAGAAGCCTATCACAGAGACGTTGGAAGAAGCGGAGCGATTGTTGGTGTTATCTAAGGAAAAAGATGTTATGATCCAGGTAGGACATATTGAAAGGTTAAATCCTGCCTTGCTGGCTCTTAAGCCTTATCGTGTAGAACCAAAATTCTTGGAGATACAGCGGCTGGCTCCCTATACAGTCCGCGGGACTGATGTACCAGTGGTATTAGATAAGATGATACATGATATAGATATTTTATTATCTCTGGTTGATTCTCCGGTGAAAAGCATCCAGGCCACCGGGCTTTCAATCCTTACAGATTCTTTGGATATTGCCCATGCACGCATTCGGTTTGGAAATGGGACCGTGGCTAGTATAATGTCAAGCCGGGTTGCAAAGGACGAAGTCCGGAAGGTTAAGTTATTTCAAAAGAACTTATATGCGACTATTGATCTTTTATTAGGACTGGCAGAAGTCTACAAAATTGTGGGTGACCCAAAGGAAGATCCAAACGCTTTAATGACTGTTCCTTTTGAATACAATGGTGCTAAACGATTTATTGCCTATGACAAGCCTGCCACGTCGGAACAGGACGCTTTGGGGATGGAATTGCATAATTTCATTAAATCTGTACGAGGTAAAGAAACTCCTATTGTATCAGGTGAAGCGGGCCGGGATGCCCTTAAGATTGCTATCGAAATCCAGCAAATGATCACACAAGATATACATTAATGGATCTGAGAAATTTTTTATTTTCCAATAGAAGTTTTACTCCGATTCCCCTTGTAGTGGCCATTTTATATTTGTCATCTTTATCCTATCCCCATTTTATTTTTGGAATAGGACTAATCGTGGTTGGGGAGTCTATACGAATATATGCGGTACGATTTGCTGGCGGTGCAACAAGGACAACAAAAGTAGGTGCACCATCACTATGCACAAGCGGGCCTTATTCCAGGTGCAGAAATCCTTTATATTTAGGCAACATGATCATTTATTGTGGAGTGGTTCTTGTGGCGGGGGGGCAGTTTATGTGGCACTTATTATTATTTGTGTTCACCTTTTTTACGTTCCAATATTTCATGATTATTTCCCTGGAAGAGGAAACCCTGGTGAAATTATTTGGAAATGAGTATCGATTGTATCGTGAAAGTGTCCCCAAGCTTTTTCCAAGATTAAGCCCGTGGCTTGGGATTGATAAAAGAGTCCCTTTAACTATCATACAAACGCTGAAAACAGAAAAACGCACACTGCAGAATATTTTTATTATTATTGTATTGATTGGTGTGAGAAAATTTTTCGGCTTTTCTTTATAATCCCCAAGTGGGAATAGGTCATGTCTGAACCATTAAAATTTTTCCTTGTTGCGGGGGAACCCTCCGGCGACCTCCATGGAGGAAATTTGATACATTCAATAAAAAATATAGAGCCTAACTCCTCTTTTATGGGTCATGGTGGTAATGCCATGCGAGATGCGGGGATGAATATCATTGAGCATTCTGACAGTTTAGCCATTATGGGATTTCTAGAAGTGGTAAAACATTTACCGCGTATGATAAAAATAATGGGAGAAACTGTAAAGACCATATCCCGTGCTAAACCCGATAGAATTATTTTGATCGATTATCCCGGATTTAACCTCAAATTGGCAACAAATATTTTCCGCCTAGGTATCCCGATTACATATTTCATTTTGCCCCAGGCCTGGGCCTGGAAAGAGAAACGGGTTGAAACCATGAAAGCAGTGTTAGATCAGACTCTTTCTATTTTTCCTTTTGAAGAAGAGTGGTATAATTCAAAAGGATTGCCGACCACATATGTGGGGCACCCGTTTACGGAACACCAGCACGTTGATGAATCTTCAAAATCGTTTTACCAAAGGCATAAACTAACTATTGAACATTCCATCTTGGTCCTGCTCCCGGGGAGTAGACAACAGGAGGTCGATCGGCATTGGCCAGTTTTTCTCAAGACTGTTTCAGTTTTGAGGGGCTTTATTCCTGATCTTCAAATAATAGTAGGAAAAGCTCCTAATGTTAAACTGCTAAATGTACCTGATAACTTTAGAGTCGAACAAAACGCTAGAAAAGCCATGATGGTAGGAACAGCGGCTCTGGTTTCTTCAGGAACCGCTACTTTAGAATGTGCAGTTGAGGGAACACCAATGGTTGTATGTTACAAATTATCTTCTATTTCATGGCTAATAGCAAAATCCATGACCAATGTAAACTATTCATCCATGGTGAACCTTATAGCAAATAAGGAACTTGTACCGGAATTTCTGCAAAATGAAATGAAACCAGAAAATATAGTTACAGCGCTCACACCCTTATTAGATACTAAGTCTAAAAAAAGAGAAACAATGCTAGATGGGTTTGATAAAATAAGAAAAAGTCTGGGAATACCGGGAGTATATGATCGAGCGGCAAAGGCCATTATTACAAAAACAAAACACAGATATGATTAAGTCTTTTTCGATAAAACTGAAAATACATTTGGGTAGTGTCCTGCTGAAATTACTTTACAGCACAAATAAAAAAGATGTCCGGGGACGTAAACATTACAGAGATATGATTCACAGCAACAGGTCGGTTATTCTATCCGTCTGGCATGGTCAATTACTTTCAATCGTTCATGATCTTCGAAATGAACCTGTAAAGGCAGTTGCTGGGACACACAAAGACGCAGAAATAATTTCACAGATTGCGACAAAATGGGGATGGCACATGATTAGAGGCTCAAGCAAGGAAAAAGGCGAGGTAGCCTATAAGGAAATGGTTCGAAGTTTAAAAAAACCCGGGGAACTGGTTTTTATAACACCAGATGGACCAACGGGTCCTGCCCGGATTCCAAAACCTGGGATCATCCGCGCAGCACAGGCCACAAACTCTGTAATTATTCCAACGAGCGTTCATTCTACACGCAAGTGGGGATTTACAAACTGGGATACATTCTATTTGGAAAAACCGTTTGGTAAGATCTTTATAGAATATGGAGAGCCCATTGTATTTGATCAACATGCAGACTTTGAAACTTGTGCTGAAACTTTAATTAAAGAAATGGATCGGGTAGAACATAATAATTTGCAATATACAAATAATGAAAGTAGCTAAAAAATATCAGGCATATCTTTTATTTCCTCTAGCTTTATTTTACTGGGGAGTGATATACTGGCGTAATTTATTCTACCAATTTGGATTTTTCGTCTCACACAAGTTACCTTGTAAGGTTATCAGCATTGGAAATATTACCACCGGTGGAACTGGGAAAACCCCCACTGTTATTTATCTCTGCCGGTATCTGCAGGAAAAAGGGTGCCGTGTAGCTGTCTTGAGTCGTGGTTATGGAAGAAGTACAAAAGGAACCATTATAGCATCTAACGGTGATGGTGCACAAGGCACATGGCAGGAAACGGGAGATGAACCTAACCTGATGGCCCGTAAACTTAAAAATGTCCCTATTGTTGTTGATGAAGACCGCTTCAGGGGAGGGTCAATCCTTATAGAAAAATTTAATCCCGACATCATTTTAATGGATGATGCATTCCAGCACCGGGCTATAGAACGGGATTTAGATCTTGTATTAGTGAATGGTGGTGATAAAGCCATCGATCATAAACTATTACCCTATGGGTTTTTACGGGAACCTTGGTTAAACATTACACGGGCAGATGCTGTCATAATAACAAAAACCAATCTTAGAAGTCCCCGACCGTTCCTCATCAGAAAAATTCGGGAAACATCCCTTACAGTTTTACATTCAAAATCAAAGATTGCTGTTTCAAAAATGTATCAAGAAAGGAATGATAAAGATCTAGAATTGATGGATAAAGATGTTTTTCTTTTATCTGGGATTGGCGATACAAAAAGTTTCCATAGAGCAATAGAGCAATTGGGCTGCAAGATGCTTGGTCATAAATCATTCCCAGATCATTTTACTTATACACAGACTGTGCTTAATGAGGTTGAGGGGAGAGCCAGTCGGTCCCATGCAGACTATATTATCACAACAGAAAAAGATTGGGTTAAACTAGAAGGACTGAAGATAAACTTTCCTATGGTGGTTGTAGATTTAATTATTACGATCCAACAGGAAAATCAGTTGGACGCACTCTTGGGTTCTGTGATAAAATAATCTATATCTGGGCCATGCCCCAGGCAAACACAACTCCAACAAAAGTCAGCATCAGAGGCCACCCAGTATTGACTAATTGTTTGGTACTTGGATCATGAAATACATGAACCTGGAATTCATGAGTGGTAGTAGCGCCATGTTCATCTACAGCCATTAAAATAAAATCATTCATGCCCAGTTGACTCTTTCGCGGGGTCCATTCCACAATCGCCTTCTTTTTATCAAACCGGGCATATTTTGGCAGCCTGACAGCTCTGTAGGCGACCTTATCTCCGTTCAAATCCTCAGTGGCAATTTTGTAGCGCCAGGAATGGCCTGTTAATCCGACCGGTTTTGGATTGGACATGACCGTAGGAGCATTGTTTACAAAAATCTTTCCCAACTGCACATCTGTACCATATCCATCACTGACAGCAACTTCAAATGTATTATTATTGATTTGTGCTGCTTTTGGAACCCATAGGATTTTTCCGTAGCGGTCCATCTGCATTCCATGAGGCCCTTTTAACAGTGTGTATTCAAGTGTTGAATTCTCATTCTTATCATCCACCCGAACCTGGTATTTAAATAATTCACCCACAAGCCCCATGTGGGGAGGATTAGACACAATGGTTGGGAGGTGGTTCGCATACACCTCATACGTCTGTTCATCTTTTGTATAACCGTCAGATGCCACCACTGTAATACGATGAGCATCCGCCTGTTCTACAGAGGGGGTCCAGCGCAAAGTCCCTGAGGAGCCTTCTACCACCATCCCCTCGGGAAAATCGAGCATGGAAAACCGGACCGGATTTACCCGTTCAACGACAACGCGGGGAGGTTTCCCCTTGTCACCATGAAAAAATTCCCAAAGAAAATCTTTTATTTTTATTGTTCTTCCATCACGAGTGTCTAAAAGGACCCAAAGCCTGTCATCCTCAAAAAATACTGAATGTGTATACCGTTTCAGGTTCAGCCTCGAGACAAGAGAATCGGCAGGGTATTTAGGATCTACGTAATAAATAGCTTCAGCATTATGCCAGTCGCCTAAGAATCGATCTACATTGGATAATGCAACATCATCCGTAATGTTAATTGAATACATCCGGATAGTAGAAATATCATGAATCTTTACAACGCGTTTAAAGGGGAGTAATGCACCTTTATTTTTATCATTGATCATTAGCCTGTAGGCATATTCTTCTCCAACTATCGCAGACATTGAGGGGACGGAAATAATCTTAATTGGCGCATTAACAAAAAAGTCCGCCTCAATCATTCTTGATTCATGTCCGTCTGAGACTTCTATCTGCAATTCGTGAAAATCCAATTCATTCATGGTAGGCTCCCAGCGCAAGAACCCTGTATGAGGGTCCATACGCATGCCTTGGGGCAACTTATGAGCTGTATAGACCAGCCTATCCTTTTTATTGGGCTCTTCCACTTCAAGTTCAAAATCCCAGATTCCTCCAACATTGATTGTATTCATCATCATGGGCGCGGATTTGATAATAGGCGGATGATTAACAAACAAATTAACAAACTGAGTATCCGTTGCAACACCATGGCTTGCAATCACTGCATACTTTATTGTATCTACCTGAACAGGGTTCGGGGTCCATGAAATGGTTCCATCTGGCTGCAGTATCATACCATCGGGACTATAAAATAATTTATACTTTATTTTCTCATCTGGTTTCTGACGCCATACTTTTACAGGATAAGTATAGGGGCTTCCCACACTGGCATTTTCTGATGCTTTTGAAAGGATTTTTACACCCGCCCTTGAAAATAATTGAAATTCCTGGGCGGTCCGTTCAAAACCATCTGTTGCAACAATTCTCACATCATACACTTCAACGTGGGCACTATCTGTCTTCCAAGTTACCACACCATTCTCTACGACCATCCCTTCAGGGGATACTTCCAGTTCGTATTTTATTGATGCATCTTTATTGCGATCCTGAACGACCGGTTCATAACGAAACGTCGACCCGGCAATAAATTCTGTTATAGTGGGCTGTGTTAGAAACCTTGGGGGGTCATTCACGTAAATCCAGAGACTTTCATCTCTGCTTTCCAAAACAGGGGTTGCCTTAAAGATTTGTTCATCATCATTGGATCCTGTGATCGCCTCCATAATTTCATCTACTTTCATTCTGACCATGTAAGAGATGGGAAATGCGTCTAATTGTTTATCAGTAGGTACCCAATTAATTGCTTTACTCTCATAAAGGAAATACATGCCCTTCGGGGGCTGGTTCTCCCATCGGAAACTATAAAACTCATCAGAGCTGTCCTTAGGGATCTCATAGAGAAACGGTTGACCGGGGCTCAAAACATACCTGGGAAGAATATGTTTGGGGAGCCGTTGCCCCAGAGATTCTTTTGGACGGGGCTTCTTTGGCTTTTCCAGTGTCCGTACAACTTTTTTTGGAATGGACATTTTAGGTTGCTCCCGCAAGACTTTTCCTTCCTGCTGGTCTGGAAAAAGCGTATTGGGAATATAACTTCCCGGAGATTGTCCCAGGTCTGTAATTATTGTTTCTTCTTGCTGAGGTTCTAGGGGTTCTTTATCATCGGGCAACACTTCAACATAAACTTCCGGAATCTCCGGTTGGACATCCTGTACATTGGATAACAGGTTTGGTAATTGCTTTTGAATGAAATCAGATGTAATTAAATATCCTTGGTCCAACCGGTCCGATTTATTCCCAAGCTGAATAACATAGGTAGAGTTTTCTGCGCCATTCCAGCCCGAAACAAGAACACTGCCGCTGTATAGCCCTGATTTGGTCATGGGTACCATTGCAAAAACCTGCATTTCAGATGGAATATTCCTCATGGCATTCTCAACTCCTTCTAGGCCGCCATCTTCACCTGAAATCAGGGTTAGGGCGTTAATATCAGAAGATAGAGTTAAAATATCTTCATATGTGTCCTGGTTGAAATCTTCCAATGCAACTTGGGACAGGGGACCTATATTTACAGGAATTTCTTCAATAACCAGTGTTGCCGGTGTCAGTGTAAATGCCAAGATATCGCCTGAATTAAAAGAGACCAGGACATCAAAGAAACCATCGGTGTCCCAATCGGTTAATTCTATAGAATAGGGCAATATACCACTTAGTCCGTCAATTTTTTTACGGACCAAATGGCCGGAATCAAACACCCCGCCTATATTATAAAAAGGTTGTGCCTTGATAGTATGCCCATCCTGGCTCAGCGCCATTACATCATCGTATCCGTCACCATCGTAGTCTACCACTCCTACGTACAACAAGCCTGAACCAACCAATAACTGATCCGGTCTGACTTTTTTCGTTAATGATAATCCAGAAGCAGATGAATTCACTATGGCAAATCCGCGAAACGGGCTTCCAAGTGCTAATACAATCTCCTGGTCTCCATCTGAATCCTGATCTAACAATTGAAAATTATTGCATCTTAACGAACGGTTCTCTTTTCCCACATCCAGGGTAGCAGAAGGAATCTCTGAAAAATGGGTACCGTCCCAAGCATAGGTAGCTACAAAAACATGGGGGGTTGCATTATCGCCAAATCTTGACAGGTTCATAACTAAAATAAGTTCAGGGGAGCCATCACCATCCATATCCCCGATTTTAGCATCTACAAATTCACCTGTCAGTGCAATGGGCGGGGTGAACTCCCAAATCAGGGTCTGGTATCCGTCTGCATCAATTTCGTAATAGCGTACTGCAGTTGGAAACACATCCTGATTCGGATCCAGTTCCAGGGCAATAAACTCCAGTAATTGATCACCATCCAAATCATACGTGCCATTCATATGTGCGATTTTTTGTCCAAATCCGACCGCCACAGAAAACATTAAGAGAACGATCTTATATAGGATGGGAGAATGTTTCATCGCATAGCCCTGGTGACTAATGATCATCTTTTCCTTGACCTTCTTCAGTATCGGGTTCTTCTATATCAGGTTCAGGCTGGGCTTCCTCTGGAGCTGATGGAGTTTTCTCTTCCGCAGGTTGGATAGGTTCTTTCGCCTGTTCTAATTTCAAAGAATCAGAAGTGGATGGTATTTCAGGTTCCTTTTTCTCAACCTCTGGAACAGAAGGAGTTAACTCATCATCCTGTGTTTCTGGTGTTTCCAAGGGCAGGTCAGATTTTATTTCTACAGTTTCATCATTTTTCTCAGGAACGTTGCTTTGCTTAGGCTCCACAGGGATTTCGGGTTCGGTCTGGTCAGGCTGGGCATCGGGCAAACGGGGTTCCCGGGTTATTTTAGGCAATTTCCCGCTGGGTCCAAATAAAGGTTCTTCCAGCGATGCGCCTTGAAGAAGTTTTATTTTCAATTCTTCAGGAAATAATTCCTGGATCAAGCGGGAAAACATAACCGCCGGTTCAACCGTACCAACTAAATCAAATTCTGTTGTAACCTTTTTTGAGCCATTGGCCCGAACCACGACTTCCCCGCGCACAGCCTGTAATGTCCCCTCATCCATAAATACCGCTAAAGACTGGGACGGACTCGATGGGGTTGTGGATGATAGGTAGATCCCCTGATAGGTAGAATCTTCTGCGCCATGGAAACTGAAACGTATCAGTTTATCTGTAAAATCCATATCCAGTGATGTTGGGAATCCTTCAAAGAAATAATCAGGGAATTCGAACAATTTTGGATCAAATGCTTCCGGTTGATACGACTGGGATAATGAATCATCTGTTGGCGATATGGACATAAAAACCACATTGGTCTGCATATCATGAACCATGGTTAATGTAGTAATACTATCCAATCGGGCATCTCTCAGGGAATAGGCAAAATCAAACGTTTCACCCCGTTTAAGATTTGCCAGATTCGCCGATATCCCATGCTGAAAGTGCGTGGCTTCACCCATAGGCGGGACCTGATTAACTGCCACGCCAAATGGAGCTTCTCCATCAAAGATATAACGGTCTCGTGTATCAGATGCCGGGGTCATGGCCAATACATAATATAAATCAATTTCATTCTCTGACTGCATATCGAGCACCGTATCTTCATCAACGATCTTCGGAATTAAAGCTTCTTGAACTTCTGTTGTAAAGGTTGTAATGCCTGTGTCTTTTTCCGGGATGGGCGATACTGCAGAAACAGAATCTGTGGGTTCTGGGATATATTCACCAAGATTCAATTGGGTAAATCCTGCTTCATCGGCCCAGTTCACACTTTCCATATCTGCATTCCTCTTCGGAACAGCAACTTTTTCTTCTTCAGTTTTGGGTTCTTTTGTTTCATCTTTGACACTGGCCAAGAAATCCCCCAGCGTAGGACTCAATAAACTGTAATCTTTTTTCTGCCCACTTTCTGAATCTTTTATGCCATATACTTCATCTTGTCCGGCTGGTATACTGGTTACGTCCTGATCATAGCTCATGGGAATTGAATTGAGTGTAGCAGATTCTTCCGATAAGGGGGAAGGGGGAGGGCGGAGGGACCCTTTCTCAAGCCTTGATGGAAGATAATCAGCTATAAATGGCTGTGCTTCATAAATATCTGCATCCAGTCTATTTTGTAAAATCGTTGCTAAATCACCATCATCCGCCATTGGGAAAGCTCCCTGGCCTGAAAGACTCGTGGTGGATAAAATAGCATTTTCTTCCGTGAGACTTAACAGAAAAACATCGTCAGATCCAAAGGGAACCAGCAAACCGTTTTTGCTGGAATGTTTTGATCTGTACGGCTGGATATCAGCGCCTAGGAGATACCTAGCTTCATCTAACATCATTAGATCGGAATGAATCAGGCTAAAATTCTGGCCAATATCAAAAATTGCTGTCTTGAGCTTATTTTCTTCAGGGGATACAATGGCCATATAATGTCCGCCGCCACTGGTAAAACCGCCTATATATACTACTCCGTGACCATTGTTAATAATAGGGGCGGAAAGCCTTTGAGTATTTATTAAGGAAACGGTGCCATCAGAGATATCAAGATCAAATATCATTCCAAACCGAACCGGGGCACCAAAGGCTACCGCTAATTGGGGTGATTCCCCGGGAACAAGTGCAAGATTGGATGGACGTATGGTAGTGAATTCAAGTGGGGAATCTGTAAATATAAGAGGTTCATTTAAAAATCCGGTCGCAGTGCCGGGAAAAACATAAAGCCATGCTTGATCGCCTATGGACGCAAAAAGATCAGGAATAGCTATTATTTCATTATATCCATCAGCATCTATGTCCGCAATTTCAACATCTGCAAATTTTCCACCGTTTGGCAACGTAAACGACCATAGGGTGTCAATTGTCGTCGATGTGGTAACCTCGACCCAGATTGCCGAGGACGTACGGGTATTCAGGACCAGTGTTTCCACTTTGCCATCTTCATCCAGATCATAGGATCCGTGAATATGGAATGTCCCCCTGCCTGTGAGACCAGACAGAAGCAGGACTCCAAGAAATATTTCTTTTAGGAAGCGCATTTCAGCTCCTTTGAACGTACTTAACCTCATGGTCTAAACCAAAATTGGATATAGCTATTCGGGAGGCAAATCACGTTTTGATCTCCCTTACCTCGTTTACTCTTCGAAAAATATAGGATAATGCTACTATTTTTACAAGAAAAAGCCCCCATACGTCTTTTTAACCAAATTTTTAAATTTTCAGCTATATTTTCTTTCTAAATTGGACCATGAATCTTAATTTGATACATTCTACCATGCGGAGAACCCCATTAACATGAAAAACATTATTTTATTTTCAGCACTGAATTTATCTATATTGTTTGGACAATTCAGTTATCCTGCTGAAGATTTTCTCGGTGGTGGTATTGGCTACAGCCCCATGTACATCAAGCTTGATTCAATACCCGGGGCATCATACCTCACAAATCTTGGATTAAACCCAGAGGAATTTGATGATCCATTTGTAATTCATGGAGGTGAAGGATTTGCCCATGTTACAGGTCGCTGGCGCATTGGAGGTTATGCCGGTATGGGTGCCACCACCATCAGCACGATACCGGAGATTATTGTGTTCAGCGATACAGATGATGATGATACTTTGGATGTCGGTGAACCTTTCAAACCCTATACTGAAGACTTTAATCCTTCTATAAAAGCAAAATTTTCATTTCTTTTAGGTGCAGCATCGGTTGAGTATGTCATGCCCCTATTGCAGGATCTGGAATTATCTGCCGGTGCGCTCATGGGTCTTGGCCGAGTAAGTATGGCCCTAGACCAGCAAAGTGGCAACCCCCGCTGGAACAAAGTTTTTACAAATGTATACGGGACAATGGATAGCACCGGTACTTTATACTACGGTGTAGATGCGGCAGACTACGATGATCCCAAAATTCTACCTGGAATGGTACCAGGCCTGTTGCGTGATGTGAGCGCAGCCTTTTTTAATTTCCAGCCCTATGTTGCTGTTAAATGGCAGTTTTTAGAACGGCTTGGACTACGAATCAGTGTTGGGTTTAATAAAGGGACTGTCAATGCAGGCAGTTGGAAATTGAATGGCAGAACCACCATTGATGACTCCCCTACATCTGCACTTTCGGGTGTGTCGTTTCGGACAATGCTCTACATCGGTCTATAACTCTATAACAAATCATGTTTAATAAATTTCGCCAGATATGGCCCTTGGCTTTATCGGCCACGCTAGGCTTTTTACTTGCGACTGTTCTGTTCGTTCCTAGGGTATACTCCAGCAATCAAAATGTTTATCGAGTATTAAGGGAAAAAATCAATGTTCTTCAACAGATAATTTCATATGTAAATCATTTTTACTTCGATACTGTGGATATGGATAAAGTTATGGATGGTGCATTTCATGGTTTGATGGAAGAATTAGACCCCCATTCCAATTATATTCCTGCTAAAGAACAGGAAAATATCAACGAACTATTCAAGGGTAAATTCCAGGGGATCGGCATCGAATTCGATATTTTAGAAGGTTTTATTACAGTGATTTCGCCGGTTCCTGACAGCCCTTCTGATATTGTTGGGCTTATGCCCGGTGACAAGATCATTGCCATTAATGGCGAAGATGCATATAAAATCACCAAGGATCAGGTCTTTAAGAAACTAAGGGGTAGAAAAGGAACCAAGGTTGTGGTTACCATCAGTCGCATCGGAACTTCAAAACCATTCGATGTAACAATCATTCGGGACAACATCCCGATTTACAGCGTTGGTGCCGCAACCATGCTGGATGATAAAACAGGGTATATCTTCCTGAGGCGGTTTTCAGCCACAACAGAAAAAGAAGTGGCTGCAGCATTAGATACACTATTAGCGAAAGGTATGGAACGGTTGTTATTTGACTTGCGCGGAAACAGTGGTGGATTTTTAGAACAGGCTGCTGCTATATCAGATCAATTTATTACCACAGCAGATACACTAGTCTATACCAGGGGGAAAATCAAAGAATCCAATCAGGTGTTTATTGGCAGTTCTAAAAAAGGGTATAATAATTTCTCCCTGATTATTATGATAAACCGAGGATCGGCCAGTGCGGCTGAGATTGTGTCCGGGGCGGTCCAGGATCTGGACCGTGGATTGGTTGTAGGGGAAACAAGTTTCGGCAAAGGACTTGTACAGCGTCAATTACCCTTAGACTCCGGGGCCGCTGTGCGTGTTACGATCGCTCGGTACTACACCCCATCGGGGCGACTAATCCAGCGTCCCTACGAAGATGGTAATGACCTAGCGTATTACCGGGAACTCTATGAGAAGGATCGGGAAGCAAAGATTGATAGTCTCAAGGAATTGAGACCAAAATATCAGACAAAATCGGGTCGGACTGTCTATGGCGGCGGCGGGATAACCCCGGATATTTATATTCCTTTTAAGAGCACAATTAATTCAGAAACGGGTAAGGTCCTAAGAAATCCGAAGCGCCCTATTTTTAATTTTGCGTCCGAATACGCCTCAACCCATCAGAACGAATTTAGTTCATTCTCCGATTTCAGGGATACATGGACAGTCTCTAGTTCTTTATTTGATAGTTTTATAACTCACCTGGAGAAAGACTCCATTGATGTAATTCAAGATTCAATACGGGTGAATGCTGGCTTCATCCATAACAGAATCAAGAGCGAGTTAGCGGGCTCTTTGTGGGGTAAAGACGAAGGTGCAAATATTCGTCTTCTTTTAGATAACCAGGTAATTGAAGCTTTAAAACACTTTAATGAAGCAGATGCATTTATAGAATCATTAAATTAAATTTGGTGCCTTTTAAATAAACTTTTTAATTCTTATTAATTAGATCATAAACGGAGTTATATAATGGTCCATTATTTCTTAGAAGGGGGCTCTTTCATGTGGCCGATCCTTATTTCACTCATTTTTGGCCTTGCGTTTGTAATTGAGCGAGCCTATTCACTGATGATGTCTGCCGTTGATTCCCAGACATTTTTTGATGAGATCAGTCAATCCATCAATGAAAACGGCCCTGAGGCAGCTGCACAGGTCTGTGAAGAAACAGGCGGACCTGTAGCGGCAATCTTCCATGCAGGATTAACCAAGATGCACCGCGGATTAAATGAAGTGGAAAAAGCAATCCAGAATGCCGGAGCCATTGAAATGGCCTTTTTGGAAAAGAATATGATTTGGCTCAACGCAGTCATTACCATCGCCCCCATGCTGGGCTTTACGGGTACTGTCGTTGGTATGATTGCCGCCTTTGACGCAATCAAAGCTGCTAATGATATTTCCCCTGCCGTTGTTGCAGGGGGTATTTCGCAAGCGCTCTTGACAACTGCGTTTGGGCTAATTGTGGCAATGATTATTCAGACGTTTCAAAATGTTTTCGTATCCCGCATTGATAAGCTTGTTCTGGACATGGAAGAACAGTCTGTGAAAATCATGGATCATTTATACGATCAAGAAGCTAAAAAATAAACCGCGCATCGCTGCATGGCAAAAAAACGTAGATTCAAAGGCGGGGAAATCCCCACCTCTTCTATGGCAGACATTGCCTTCCTGCTTTTAATCTTTTTTCTGGTTACAACCACAATCGACACGGACAAAGGGCTCGGAATTGTGCTTCCCCCACCCGGCGACATGGAAATCGAAATCCGAAAAGAAAACATCCTGAATTGCCTGATCAACTCCCAGGGGAAGGTATTGCTGGATGATGAACCTACAAATGTAGAACAAATCCATCGAATCGTGGGGGAAAGACTCAGGGCAAATGATAAATTAGTGGTCTCGGTAAAAGCCCATCCGAAAACAGCCTACAAAGATTATGTAAGGGTAATTGATCAATTAAAAATGGCAGATGCAAAACGAATATCCATCGCCAACAGCAACTGATGAATTTTTCCCGAAAAACAAAAATATCCAGTGATATACCAACAGCTTCAATGCCGGATATTATCTTTATGCTACTGGTCTTTTTCATGGTTACGACTGTCTTAAAAGAATATTCTGGATTGCCCGTAAATCTGCCCAAAGCAAAACGGATCGAAAAACTTAAATCAAAGCGTCATACTGTACAGGTATGGGTGTCTAAGGAAGGATTGATTTCTATTGATGACCGTCTTATGGGTGTAGATGATGTGTCTTTGGTCATGTATGGTAAGCGGGTTGCTGACCCCCTGATTGTTGTGTCGCTAAAGGGCGATGAAGAAGCTGAAATGGGTCTTGTTTCTGATATACATGAAAATCTTCGTGAGGTGGAAGCTCTTAAATTGAATTATTCTACCAAGACCTTAGTCGATTAATGGAATTTATAAATCCTCTAAAAGTCAAATATCCGATTGTAATCCGCTTAACTGCGTTACTGGGGATCGGGCTGGTGATCCTGAATTTCCTGGTTTTCCCACGATTCGGGAACAGTCTGGAGTTTGAAGATGTGGAACAAATTATAATTGAGAATATTGATATTCCACAAACCCAGCAGATTGACAACACCCCGCCGCCGCCAAGGCCTTCAATCCCTGTTCCATCGGATGATGAGGATATTGCGGAAGATCTAACTCTGGATGAGTTGGACTTTGATGATTTTTCAAATTTAGATGCGCCGCCGCCGCCGCCATCAGGGCCTAAAGTGGTCTTCATACCTTATGATGACCCGCCGGTTGCTATGACGCCTATAAAGCCGGTTTATCCAGAAATTGCACAGGAAGCGGGAATTGAAGGCGTGGTGGTCGTCCAAGCATTCATTGATGCAAAAGGCCGTGTAAAGGAAACCCTGATCTTAAAGGGAGTACCAAACACTGGCCTAGATGAAGCTGCCATGACAGCTATTCGAAAAACACGTTTTCGGCCAGCCAAACAACGGGAGCGGGCCGTGGGAGTCTGGATATCTATCCCGGTAAATTTTAAGTTAAAATAAAGAACTCTATAATTTTCCTATATACCTTCAGTCTGAATTTCCAAATACTTTTTTCCATAACCAAATAACGGGGTCATAAAATCGGTCAACAACACGCTCCTTCATTGGAATAATACCATTATCAGTGATTTGAATATGCTCGGGGCAGACATCTGTACAACAACGGGTAATATTACACATTCCTGATCCAAAATCTTCCTTGATCGCTGGAATTCTATCTTCGATATCTAGAGGATGCATATCCAAACCGGCTAAACGAATCATAAACCTTGGTCCGACAAAGTTTTCTTTTTGATCATGATCTCGCAATACATGACACACATTCTGGCATAAATAGCACTCGATACATTTTCGAAATTCCTGAATTCTATCTACATCTTCCTGGTACATCCTGTAATTTCCTCTTTCGTCTTTCTGTGATGGGTCAGGTTTGAATGGAATTATCCGCTTATTTTGTTCAAAGTTCCAAGATACATCTGCTGTTAGATCTTTTATTACAGGGAATGTTTTTATAGGACGTACAGAAATAGTTTCATCAGATTCATATTCATTCATCCGTGTCATGCAGGCCAGCTTTGGTTTACCATTAATCTCCATACTACAGGAACCACATTTTCCTGCCTTGCAGTTCCATCGGACTGCTAGGTCATTGGCCTGTTCAGCTTGGATACGATGAATGGCGTCCAAAACAACCATACCTTTGTCAACTTCAATCTGGTAGTCCAACAATTCACCACTTGAGGCATCACCGCGAAAAAGTTTAAATGTTCTTAGTGCCATGTCGTTTTATCCTTCACCAGCGACTTCTTTTTCCAATTCATCAATGGATAAGTTGGCAATTCTCTCCAGTTCATTGTTGGGCTGTTGGCGATCTGTCTTTCGAACCACCATATTCCCATCTTTTCCTTTATGAATAACCACATTTGATTGCAACCATTCATCCTGTTCTCCTGGGAAATCAACCCTTGTGTGGGCTCCGCGGCTTTCCTCCCGCATGAGGGCTGACCTAGCAACTGATTCTGCTGTAATCATCAAATTTCGCAAAGCGAGTGCTTCATGCCAACCAGGATTATATTGTGAAGCACCATTAGCTTTTACTTCTTTATAAGATTTTTTCAAGGATTCTAGGTTGGTGATCCCTTCCAATAACAACTCTGCACTTCGAATAATACCCACATTACTTTGCATATTTTCCTCGAGGTCCTCATGCAATAGATAGGGGTTTTCACCTGACTCCCTGTTTAGAATTGCCGTCGCAGCGCGGATGATCACTTTCGCTTCTTCATCTACAATCCCTACCAAGTTGGAAATCCCTCGGATATATTTGGCTACTCCTACGCCGGCAAGCTTTCCAAACACAAGTAAATCAGATAATGAATTCCCACCAAGGCGATTGGCCCCATGCATCCCACCTGAACACTCCCCGCAGGCAAACAGGCCGGGAACCTGTGACATTTGTGAATCTGCATCCACCCGAATTCCCCCCATCATATAATGCAGGGTCGGGCCAACTTCCATTGGATCAGTGGTTATATCCAACTCTGCGAGCACTTTAAACTGATGATACATAGAGGGTAATTTTTTCTTGATATCCTCAGCTTTACGTTGGCTGGCAATATCGAGGAAAGCACCACCATGGGGGCTCCCTCTGCCAGCTTTTACCTCTTTTCGAATTGCACGAGCTACTACATCACGAGTCAAAAGTTCTGGGGGGCGACGGGCATCTTTATCTCCGGCTAACCACCGGGCAGCTTCTTCTTCAGTATCTGCTGTTTCAGAAGCAAAACGTTCAGGTATATTTTCAAACATGAACCGTTGCCCCTCACTATTTATCAGAATTCCACCTTCACCCCGTACACCTTCAGTGACTAGTGTGCCACGTACAGAGGGCGGCCAGACCATTCCAGTAGGATGAAACTGTGTAAATTCCATGTCTATGAGTTCTGCACCAGCTTCGTAAGCCATGGCATGTCCATCACCTGTATACTCCCATGAGTTAGAAGTAATTTTCCATGCTTTACCACCGCCACCGGTAGCAAAGATCACAGCACCAGCTTTAAAAATTATAAATTGTCCCGTTTCGCGCCACATGGCTACCATCCCGGAAATTCTGTCACCATCCTTCAAAAGATCAAGGCCAGTACATTCCATGTATACTTCTATACCCTGATGAATGCCATGATCCTGGAGGGTGCGGATGATCTCCAATCCGGTTCGGTCACCAACATGAGCTAATCGGGGATAGCGGTGCCCACCAAAATTTCGCTGATTGATCAATCCTTTCTTTGTTCGATCAAAAACGGCACCCCATTCTTCCAATTCCCGAACCCGGTCCGGGGCGTGTTTAGCGTGGAGTTCTGCCATGCGCCACACATTTAAAAATTTCCCACCACGCATCGTATCACGGAAATGGACTTTCCAGTGGTCCCGGTTATCCACATTCCCTAAGGCTGCAGCAACGCCACCCTCAGCCATTACCGTATGCGCCTTACCTAATAGTGACTTACATATCAGACCTGTGCTCAATCCTTGGCTTGAACATTCGATAGCAGCACTTAATCCCGCGCCTCCAGCACCCACAACTAGGACATCGTGTTCTATGGTTTGAATTTCAGATATATCCAACATTAAAAACCCCAGGTACCGTAATCAATCCATTGACCTGAAGATACCATACGCACATAATAATCTGCAAAAGCAACCCATATCATGCTGATCCAGGCCCAAAACATGTGCCGACCATTCAACCGGGAAATTCCCTTCCAAAGTTTATATCTCACTTTTTGCTGTCCACTAGGACAGGTAAAACAATCCAGTTTACCGCCAGCAAGATGGCGAAACGCATGGCAGCCGAAAGCATAGCCCGCCAAAAGAAGGGGATTAACTAAAAGGATAACAGATCCTACTCCAATGCCAAATTCACCGCCCCGGAACAAAGATATAACACCATCATATGATAATATCGCCACAAAGCCCAAAGCGATATATAGGGTAAATCGATGTAGATTCTGAAACACTAGAAGGGCAATTTCTCCCTTATAGTTCTTTTGTGGTATCCCTGATACAGCACAGGCCGGAGGGGATAAAAAATATGCACGGTAATAAAATTTTCTGTAATAATAACAGGTCATTCGGAAAGATAAAGGACCCGCAAGAATTAAAATAGCGGGCGTGGCTGGAATTAGACTTGGCCACCATCCAGGCCATGAACCAAACCAAGCATGTCCAATCGGGGCAGCGCCTTTAATCCCTTCTTTAATGAATAAAAGTGGGGAATAAAACGGAGACAAATAACCACCAAACCCTTCCATCCCAGCACTCCACCAATAATGGTTGCCTTGAAACATGGCCCATGTAGTATAAACAACAAAACCTAGAAAACCCAGACCAGTCCATAATGGTTCTACCCACCATTTATCAGTTCTTTGGGTTTTTATCAAATTATTATCCTCTACTTGGTTCTGCGCTAAAAATCATTGTTAGAAGTATAAACAGGTATAACTGATAAAAAGATCAGTCATAGCACAATAATTCATACTGAAAATCCAACATGAAAAATTAAGCCTGTAAATACCGTTGAACACGAAGAATCAGGATGAGGATTCTCGTTCTACTTTTTCAGAGTAATTGAAAAATAAGTACTTGTGATCCACAATATAGTCAAAACATGAACCAGGGGTAAAAATGGTGATGTAGGGATAAAATTCAGCATCATATAATAAATCCCTACCAAGATAATAAACATAACACCCAATAGTACATTGCGGGCGAGAGAAGTGCCCATACGGGTCACCTGTACATAGGCTATGATCAATAAGCCAATGCCGGTAAGCCACAATCCAAAAAACCTATAGATCACCCTGAGATATGCTGGTAAATGGGCATTGATTTCTTCCGCAAACAATGTGTTAAATGATGTTTGAAGCAGAGCCTCATTTGGCCGCTGGTCCAGCAACCATGGTTCCGGATGGAAACACCATTCCAGTCCCAGACCTAAGGCAGCCAGACCTATTAAAAAAACTGGAATCCAGACTAAATTATGAATTGTCCGTTTTTGCATTTTCCTGTGTTTGTATGCTGAAAGGTCCCTTCGACATTACAGCATTATAAAATCCTTCAAAAAACTTTTCTTCACCTAGGCCCCGTTGCCGTAACCCCCTCAATGCCAAGTCACCAGCCCATTGGTTCCACTCACCATAGAGTGTACCTTCCGGGCCTGCTTGAGAATCATCCAATGCTAGGGCTGCCTTATTGAACATGTATCGGTCGTTAAGAGACCATTTTTTTACGATGTGTAAAATTTCATCACGCACAGATTGTACTGTTAATATTCCTGTCCAAAAAGCTACCGGTGCCATTTCATACCCCAAGGGTGGTCGGTCTGCGCCACGCACCTCCACAAGGTGCTTCAGGCGTACATTAGTAAAGATTTGGTGCAGGGCTGCTTGTATATCTTCATCCCGGATTGTGCCGGAATCGTCTAATTCTTGAAGCCGATCACCAATAGATGTTCTAGTACTGGTAACAGCACCGGATCGATCCAGTTGAAACATCCCCGGCACTGATATTACATAGTCAATATAGCGGTCTATGAGTCCTTTAGGCGAGCTTATTCCGTGGTCAATTAAATTTCTGCATCGGGCATTATCTGTGTTTTCCCAGATTATATTCCTTAAATTATTCTCGCCTGCTGGAAGTCCCTTTTTATACGGGCTGTTCGCAAACAGGTAGGCCGAAACAGGCTGCAGGCAATCCGCAACAAGGGCCATTTCTTCCATTTCTTTACTACCAGTCACATCAAAATTAATCTGGACACTGGCCGTATTACGCATCATCCATTTGCCCATTGTACCGCTCTTTTCCATATTCAAATCCATCAATTGATATTTGAATTGATTGATTAAATCAATATTGTCTGGATTATAATTGGGTTCCACACCGAAACTGATAATATCCAGATTGTGATCTGATACCACTTTTTTAAGGGATTGCTTATGGATATCTAATGCAGCATTAAGAAAATTTAAATCCGGAAATGGAGGGCTGGACCATTCCAACTGTCCTCCCGGCTCCAGCGTATATACTCCATTAGGTCCTCTATTGCTATTCATAATGGACACCAGGTCGGTAGCAGAAAATTCAGCCCCTGGATTCACTGGAAGTCTTTTATTTTCATGTGTATATAAAATGCATTCTTCTTCCATACCAATGGTGCGGTTTTCAGGTTTAACACAATTGGACAAAATAACGGAGCGGACCTTATCGTGTATGCTCATAATTGTATATTTTTAAATAATGATTTAGGCAGACTCCAATATTTATCCCATACCCCACATAATAAAGCCCATCAGAAATAACAGTATTGGCGTGCCTATATTCATACCTCCATTAATTTCATTCCATTTTTTAGGTGTATCACCCATTTGGTTAAATTTGAGTTCTACGGTCTCCAGCTTGCCAGCTTCCGCATAGACCGTTGTAGACCCATATAATTCATTATTTTGAATGATGGAATCATAGCCAACAAATTGTAATCCCTTGCGAAACGCTAAATATGTATATACTGGCGAAAACCCACTTACCTGGTGCCAGCCTGGCTCTACCTGAACGGGCCTGGACAAGGGGGTTTCACCAACATATTTACCATCTATATAAATTGGGATACCGGCCATGTTTGCCTCAACCCGAATACCACCATTGTGATAATACATAAATCCTGGATCTGACTGCCGAGGAGGGAATGATTCCGGTCTTTTTTCTGGTAAATTATCACGCCATAAATACTTGCCATTGTCATTGGAAGAATAATCGATAGATTCTCTTTCACTTTGTAAAAATTTCGGTACTTCTCTTTCTTCTTGAAAATCCCATTTCAATGATCCTATTACAGAATCGTTTTGAGTAAGGAAATAACTGAGCCAGGAATTATTATCTACAATGTCTGCATCAAATATGCTATCATCTTCATCCGCTTGTTTCTTTGCAATATTGTCGTTACTATATTTTGTCTTAGGCCTGTTATTTAAAACATCAGGATCCGTATTCTTCTGTTGTTGCGGTACGGATTCATGGTGACCTAAATCATCTGACAGGTCAAAAATCATGTTCTGCTCAAGCGATGGAATATGTTTTTTTTGCAATCTCCGGGAATCAAATTCATCCGATATTGTTGATTCATCTATAAACCATGCATTCACAATAGTCGAATCTGATATTTGTGTCTCAGATAATTCCTGAGAACGGTCAAGCTCCAAACCTGCTATAATACTTTCATCCTGGGATGGTATGTGTTTTTTCTGAAGCCTACCATATTTATTGGATTCTAACAATTCACTGCTGGGAAAATCATCAGGTTTGGCAAGCGTTTTAGTCTCTTTTTCTGGTGTAATTAATTCTTTGTCATTTTCAGCAAGGATCTGTTCTTCTACTACGAAACTGTCTTTTCCTGAGTCTTTGTTCTTGAAAATTGTACTCAGTACTCTTCTCCAGCCAGCCCTTTTATTTTTCTTTTTATCGTTGAGCGATTCAACTAAAACAGGTCTGGTCTTTTGGACTAAAGAATCCAATGGTTTTTCCATTTCTTTGTGAATCGGAGACTGCGATTTTGTTCTTTTATAGGCTGGGAATTTTCCACTGAACCAGCCATCATCATCTTTTACGTTTGGTTGTATTCCTGATAATGTATCATTCCTTTGCAGTGTTAGTTGGGACATATTATTATCACTATGTGTGATTCCAATTTTAACCGAGTCTCCTATTAATTCAGTAATTGTTGCCCCCGTAGTTCGATCTACATAAACTTCTTCTACGATGGTATCCGTATTAAGTGTTTGTTGAATATTTCTCAATGTGAAGTCTTGAAATTCTCCATCTAGAACGGGGGCAACTGATTTTTCCATGAGCACTGATCTAGATTGTGATCCTTTTTCACCTGGATGATTAGTTGTGTATAGCTTACCACGGTATTCAAATATAGAATTAGGACCCAGTTCCTTACGTGCTTCATCAAAAGCATTTTTAAAATTTGTATTAAATTTCGGGAAACCCGATGTTTTGGCAACATTGAAGACAGATGTGCCAGTTTCATCTATATGTCTTTTTAGGTTGGCCACCTCTGATCTTCGCATTTCCGTATGAATAAAAATAACGGTGCTGGGGGACGTCTCAGAATTAATGATATCGTATCCTAAAACAGGTTTACCGATTAAAATCGCGAGCTGAGTAGATTCGTCAAAATCATCAATGACAATCTTTTTCACAACGCCATTAAATGTTTCCTGGGGTTGTTTATTCCGTGGAGCCCGTACACCCAAAAGTGTTAGGTACACCCAGCCGCGATCAGATTTCCAGCCAATAATGTCATCGTCGTCAATCGGTTCCGCATAGTCTAGGTTAATCATTATACCATTTTGTTTAATGCTGTAATTGATATCTTCAAGGGTTGTACCTGTCAGGGTACAGACACAAAACACCAATAAACATTTAATGAATGTATGATTCAAGTAGAACTCCGCATGAGCAGGCCTTTTAAGGCTCTCTGGATTTTAAACCATATTCCTGATTTAAAGCAAGAGATAACTAAAATTCGTTATCTTAAACTATATAAGGGTTTAGTGTTGGATTATATCCCTATTATTTAGATAAAGTAATTGTTAAATACGTTGTATTTTTTCATAAAGCCCAATAGGGTCATCGTGTGATTCTATAAATTGATCGTTTGAAATATTGCGTATCACTCTCTAAAATTTGATTATGTTGTCCTTGTTAAAACATCTTATTTGGATTTGGATGTTATCATGTTCTCTTGTTTCCGGAGGCGGGACTACTACAATAAAAGTGTTTCATGTGTTTGAAAGTTTTGGTACAGAAACTCAAGAAATAAAGAATTCAATTGTCATGAATTACGATACCGAAGGATTCCTTACTGACAGTACCATTTACAGCCATTCTCTTCCTTTAAGCGAAAAATATATATATGTTCTGGGGCCTCATGAGGGGCTTAAGCTACAGCGCAACTATGATAGAGAAATGGTCCTTTCCTATCATTTTGAGCATAATAAATTTGGTAACAGAGTTAGTACAACCCTCTTTGGCACTGGTGATACGCTGTACTGGAAAGAATTTCAAAAATATGACGATCGGGGGAATTGTATAAAGCGAATACGATATAATCCTATTGAAGCGGTCAATCCGGAAATGATGCCTATAAAAGATGAGCCGGGAAAAATGATTTGGGGAGAAAGTTATAACTATGATTCAACTGGCACAGTACTGGAGCATAAGGAATTATATAATAATTATGTTTTAGTGATTACAACCTATGACTTGGGTTCTTTAAATATACCCAAAAAGCGCGGCGAATATTTTGACCCGTCTGTTATGTTACAGACTATATTTTTTCATAACGATGTGGGTCAACTTACCCATGAAGTTTCCGTTGGGCGCCTAGGACAGTCTATGGGATCGAAGGCTTATGAATATGACATCTTAGGCAGAAAAATCAAGACGATTGTATATAATGAAAATGGGATGATAGAAGAAACTTTAAACACGGTCTATGATGATGATAATTTCAAAACGTATGATTATTATTCAGACTCCACCCTTAAACTTGCATCCATGAGAGAAGTGCTTCTGGATAACCAGGGTCGCACCTACATAGAAGCCATTTTAGATGGAGAAGAAAGAGTCCTTGAAAAAAATGTATATTATTATGACAAAAAGGACAGGATTGCCCAAATAAAGCAATATGATATGATACGTAGGGGACGGCATGATGATCGTGAAATTCCCATTAGGGTTAATACCTATGAATATGAGTAAATTACAGATTGAACTCTCAATGACAATCAATCCCGGAGGTAAATATGAAAGTCATTGATCCAAAAAGTATGCTTATCGGTGTTTTAATAACATTGCTGGCTTTCTCAACTTTAGGATTAAGGCCAAATACAGATGAACTTGGCCATTTAGTTGTCCGTAGTCTAACAATTGAGGATGACCGTGGTGTCATCATGGGCTATTTGGGGAATGGCTACATGCAAACCTACAATCAGTATGGCGAGCCTACCTTATTTATTGGCACAGGTAAAGACGGAGGCGGTTACATGCGCGCTTATAATGGCAATGGAGACGAATCTGCTTATGTGGGTACAGGACGTATGGGCGGCGGGTATATCCGAACCTACAATAACTCCAAGAAAGAAACATCCTATCTCGGAACAGGATCTGATCATGCAGGTCAGCTGCGGATTTACACTAAAGATGGGGAAACATCTTCCTATCTTGGAGAGGGATATTACCAGGCTTACAATCAGTTTGGTGAAAGAACTCTGTTTCTTGGCACAGGAGCAAGCGGGGGCGGCTATTTGCGTACCTACAACTTTGAGGGACAGGAAACCGTCTATATCGGTACGGGCGCTGACAGTTCCGGACAATTACGGGTTTATGATGCCGCAGGCGAAACGGGAACATTTCTCGGGAGTGGATATTTTCGCACTTACAATCAATTTGGGAAAATGACTACCTATTTAGGAAATGGCCGCGATGGGGGCGGCTATTTGCGTACCAACAATAAATTTGAAACCGAAACTGCGTTCTTAGGGACAAATAATTCCAATGAAGGACTTGTAAATCTCAATGATAAGTTCGGTCAAAGTTTCTGGATACGCTTAAATAAGGGCGATTGATTTTTTACGCAATTTTTTGACTTTAACGTCTCTTTGTCTTAATTTTAATAACAAAAGGTATCCGAGAGGGGGATGAAACATATCTTCATCCGCAAAACCTCCCTTTTTTCATACTCAGATAATGAGGATTTGACCATGCGGAAAATACTGGTTATTTCAATCATTCTGTCGACGGTGGCTCTTGCCCAGAACGATGGACTGGTGAAAACATATTACCCCAGCGGGGCACTTGAAACAGAAGGCAATTATGCCAATGGTGTTCGGGATGGACTCTGGACATTCTGGTATGAGGGTGAAGTCTATCAAGATTATGGCGATGACGGAGAACCCAATACTCAGGACGAAGGTGAAGGAAACAGCGAATGGGATTCTACAGAGACTGTACTTCTTGACTTAGACGGAGACACATTTTTTGATCCCCCCAAAAAACAGATGGAAGGCTCATATTCGTTAGGAAATCGAGAAGGTCTTTGGACTACTTGGTATTTAAACAGTATGCGTAAAGAAGAATCGAATTACACTTCTGGAAAACTTAATGGTACTATAATTCGCTGGTACGAAAATGGAAATAAATCTGAAGATGGGGTATACGAAACGGGAAAACAGAACGGCATTTGGATCTGGTATTATAAAACAGGAATTAAAAAAGAACAAACCCGATTTGTGGATGGACAGCAGGATGGTCTTTGGTTGCAGTGGTTTACAGACGGAGCAAAAAAATCAGAAAGAAAATTTACCAATGGTGAACGCGACAGCCTATGGACATCCTGGTACGAAAATGGAAATAAAAAGTTTCAGGCCACCTATGCCAATGGAAAATTAAATGGCAGTTGGACATCCTGGTACGAAAATGGAATCATTAAGGAAAAAACTGGGAGTTATTCTGATAATAAACTAGACCAAAAATGGACCTATTGGGCAGATGACGGGCGGAAAACCGAAGAAGTCACCTATGATAAAGGTGTAAAAAACGGCTCATTTCTATTGTGGAACATGGACAACTATAAAACCATTGAAGGTGAATATAGAACAGGTGAGAAACACGGCACCTGGACACTCTGGTATGAGGATGGGACCCTGAAAGCACAGGAGAGTTATGCCAGCGGTGAAAAGGATGGCCAGTGGATTTGGTGGCATCCCAATGGAGTAAAAGATAAGGAAGGCAGCTATAAAACGGGCGTATACCACGGTATCTGGACACTTTGGAACAATGCTGATCATAAAAAGAGCGAGAAAACCTTTGTTAATGGGATTCTAGATGGTATGATTTCCATGTGGTATAATAATGGGAATAAAGAGCGAGAAGGTATCATTCGGGGAAATGAACCAGAAGGAAGCTGGGTCTACTACCACGCAGATGGGACAGAAGACTTCACCTTTGATTATGGCTCCGGGCTGGATCGCCTGCGCATTGCGGAACTGGAAGAAAGGGATGGTGTATTCTACAAAATAGGAAAACACAAGCCCTATACGGGTATAGTTGTAGAAACAGGAGGCATAAAAGATTATCTGCTGCTGGGACGATTTCAAGCAGGAAAACGTGATGGCCAGTGGGTGCAGTGGTATCGTAACGGCCAAAAAGAGGTTGAAGGCCTATACTACCGTGGTAAAAAACACGGTGATTGGACACTGTGGTATGAAGACGGTACTTTGAAAGAGCAAGGCCAGTTTGATATGGGGATGGTAGATGTCAATTATAAATACTGGTACACGAATGGCCATTTACATATGGAACAATCCTATCACAAAGGGAAACCTCATGGGCGGTGGAGCTGGTGGTTTGAACACGATCATAACCTGACATTCACAGATGGGACATGGTCATACAACGGAGTCAATTATCAGGCAGAGAATGATGAAGAATTATGGAACTGGTGGTGGTACTTGAATGACAATAAAGAGATGGAAGGCCATTATATAGATGGGAGAAAAAATGGAGTATGGACCTGGTGGTTTGATACAGGGATTAAACAGTCCGAGGGAAATTACTTGGATGATGAAATGGATGGGTTATGGATGTATTATTCCCCCGATGGTTCCGTAGCAGAAGAGATTACTTTTTCTGGAAGCAAACGAGACGGCCGATCAACACTTTGGCTAACGCCAGAAGAAAAACAGGAAGAAAAATTTTATAAAAATGGGAAAATGGATGGACCTAGTACCTATTGGGAGAATGGATACCGCAGTACAATGACCACCTATAAATCTGATACGCCGGAAGGACCGTGGATATTATGGTATCCTAACAGCGACCAAATTAAGGAGCAGGGATACCATCAAAGTGGGATAAAGGAAGGTCTCACCACGTATTATTATGAGGAGGGCGTCATGCAGAGGGAAGGATTTTTCAAAGAAGGGTTACCAGATGGCATATGGACGTATTGGAATGCAAGAGGTGAAAAGGATTTTGACTTTGATTTTGGTTCCGGGCTGGAACACATCGCACTGGAAGACCTGGTTGAACGTGAATCCATGTTCTATAAATTGGGTGAGGAAACACCATTTACGGGCATTATAACCCAGGAAAATCCTGATGCTGATTATCTGTTTTTAGGACGGACAAAAGAAGGTAAAAAAGATGGTCAATGGGTTAAATGGTTTCCCGGCGGCAAGGATGTCCCAGAAATTATTCTGGTTGATGTTCCTGATCCTGAACCGGATTTACCATGGAGCGGAGGCAAACAGGAACAGGGGGGATACAAAGACGGAGAAAAACATGGAGAATGGACCGAGTGGTATGATAATGAACATATTAAATCTCACGGAAACTATGATTCGGGCATCATGAACGGTCACTGGACCTTTTTCCATAAAAATGGTATTAAGGAAAAAGAGGGGACGCTTACTGGTGGAACTGCAGACGGGATGTGGGTTTTCTGGGATGAAGAATCAAACAAGGTGCAGGAAGGAGTCTTCTCCGATGGAACAAAAGAAGGGCAATGGACTGCCTGGTTTGTAGATGGTCGTCTCACGGAAGGCTATTACGCCAATGGGAAAAAAGATGCAACCTGGACCAGTTGGTGGGACCATGACAGGACCCGTAAAGAAATGCAGGGTGCATATAGAAACGGTAAAATGGTGGATAAGTGGTTCTTCTATGATAAAAACGGCAATTTAAAAGAGATTCGATACTTCTCTCCCGATTTCTAAACCAAATTAATTAAACTATACATCCACAAACATATTAAGGAATTCAACCTGTGAAATACGTATATCTTTTCGGGAATGGCCAGGCGGATGGTACGGCTGAAATGAAAAATCTTTTGGGGGGTAAGGGCGCAAACTTAGCAGAAATGAATCATTTAGGTATTCCGGTGCCGCCAGGGTTTACAATAACCACAGATGTCTGTACCCATTATTATGAAAATAATCAAACGTTCCCTGATGAACTTGAAACCGAGCTCACTGACGCACTTCAAGCAACAGAACAGATCATGGGAACCAAATTCGGGGATGAGCAGGATCCATTATTGGTCTCTATTCGATCCGGGGCCCGGCAATCAATGCCGGGAATGATGGAAACGGTATTAAATGTAGGTTTAACAACTAAAACAATACCTGGCCTGATAAAAAAAACCAATAATGCTCGATTTGTTTATGATGCATACCGTCGATTAATCATGATGTATGCCGATGTAGTTATGGAAAAAGCGGCAGGTATTGAGGTTGAAGAAGGACAGGGTATTCGCAACAGGCTGGAATCATTATTAAAGATTCATAAAAAGGAAAATCTATACCAGAACGATACAGACCTCAACGGAGATGACTGGAAATTATTATCAGGTAAATTTAAAGCAGTAATATCGTCAACGCTTGGAGATGAATTCCCCGATGATCCGATGGCTCAGCTTCGGGGCGGTATCCAGGCAGTGTTCCAGAGCTGGAACGGAAACAGGGCTATCAGTTACAGGCGCATTGAAAATATTCCCCATAAATGGGGCACGGCTGTGAATGTACAAACCATGGTGTTTGGAAATATGGGAGATGATTCAGCCACAGGAGTGGCCTTTACCCGCAATCCGGCAACAGGAGAAAATATATTCTTTGGGGAATGGCTGGCAAACGCCCAGGGTGAAGATGTGGTAGCCGGCCTTCGTACACCTAATCCATTAAACGAAGATACAAAAACGGAGGATACGAAAGACTTACCATCCCTCGAGTCATCAATGCCGGAGATTTATTCCCAGTTAGCAGAGATTCGTGAAACACTTGAAAACCATTATTCCGATATGCAGGATATAGAGTTTACAATCCAGGAAGGGAGGCTTTGGATGCTCCAAACCCGGGTCGGGAAACGAAATGGATCGGCAGCCATTAAAATGGCTGTTGATATGGCACAGGAAGGGATGATCGATAAACAGACAGCGCTCATGCGTGTAAAGCCGGATCAATTGGATGAATTGCTTCATCCCATGCTGGACAGCCAGGCGGAGCAAAAGGCAGTGTTGCTTGCAAAAGGACTCCCTGCTGGTCCAGGCGGAGCAACAGGGCGGGTAGTGTTTACTGCAGATGATGCAGAAGCATGGCACAATAATGGAGACAAGGTAATCCTGATCCGGGAAGAAACATCCCCTGAGGATGTACACGGCATGCATGCCGCGGAAGCTATTTTAACTGCTAAGGGTGGTATGACATCTCACGCAGCGCTGGTCGCCCGAGGTTGGGGAAAATGCTGTATCGTGGGCTGCAGTGACCTTCATATCAATGTTCAAACCAAAGAAGTTCAGATCGGTGGTCAATTGCTCAAAGAAGGTGACTGGATCACGATGAATGGCACTCTGGGAAAAATTTACAATGGACCGGTTGACCTGATTCCAGCGGATCCAGATACACACCCGGAATATAAGGAACTCATGACATGGGCAGATGAAGTTAGAATATTAAACATCAGAACCAATGCAGAAAGCCCTGATGATGCGGCCCAAGCTATAAAATTTGGAGCTGAGGGAATTGGGCTTTGCAGAACAGAACATATGTTTTTTGATGAAACGCGCATACTTGCCATACGTAAAATGATCTTAGCCGATAATGAAACCGACCGGCGAAGTGCTGTAATGGAACTACTGCCGTTTCAAAAAGAAGATTTCATGGGTATCCTAAAAGCCATGGAAGGAAAACCTGTAACCATCCGGCTTCTGGATCCGCCGCTACATGAATTTATGACCCTGACAGATGAACAACAGCATGAACTGGCAGACCACATAGGCATTGATGTAAAAACCGTAAAAAATAGAATTGCCAGTCTCCACGAGTTGAACCCTATGTTGGGTCATCGGGGATGTCGTTTGGGCATTGCCTATCCAGAGATAACTGAAATGCAGGCCCGGGCTATTTTAGAAGCCACAGCGGAACTAACCCAAGCGGGGACATTGGTATTGCCTGAGATCATGGTACCCCTAGTAGGAACTGTTACAGAGTATACCGATCAAGAAGCAATTGTACGGTCTGTAGCAACCAAGATTGAGACTGAATATGGTATTGAATTAGTATATTTAGTCGGCACCATGATCGAACTCCCAAGAGCGTGCCTAACTGCGGATGAAATAGCAGAACACGCCGAATTTTTCAGCTTCGGAACCAATGATCTTACTCAAACTACGTTCGGGTTCAGCCGAGATGATATTGGATCTTTTCTTCCCGATTATCTTGAAAGAAATATCTTGCCTCAAGATCCATTCCAAAGTTTAGATATAACGGGTGTTGGTAAACTGGTATCGATGGCAGTTCAATCCGGGCGAGGCGTTAATCCGTCCCTTAAAATTGGGATTTGCGGCGAACATGGAGGTGACCCATCTTCAATTCATTTCTGCAAGGAAAATGGACTGGATTATGTGAGCTGTTCACCTTTCAGGGTCCCTATTGCCCGTTTAGCGGCAGCTCAGGCTGAACTATAAACTGTAGATTATTTAAAATTCCCTTCCTGGTAGTCTGAAAAAGCCTGCAGGATCTCTTCTCGAGTGTTCATAACAAAGGGACCACCACGAGCGACAGGTTCATTGAGAGGGGCACCTGCTGCTAAAAATATTCCTGCAGCACTATCTTTAGTTTTATAATGGATTTTTCCTTTCATTCCATAAGTAGCCAGTTGCCCCTTAGATAAATATTGATCTGAAAGTACATTTCCTTCATATATAAACCCGAAAGCGTTCCAGCCTGGGGAAACGGGAATAACGCATTCACTGTTCTTGTTTATATAAATATCCATAATGAGCACAGGTGAATGAGATTCCCCGGGTCCGGTTGTCCCATTGTATGTGCCTGCAATAATTTTAAAAGACCCATTTGTTTCATGAATGACCGGTATCCGTTCGGCATGGATATCCTGGTAGGATGGATCAATCATTTTTTTCTTCTGTGGCAGGTTAAGCCACAGTTGAAACCCCCGCACCAAACCTTCTGTCTGTTCCGGCATTTCACTGTGAATCACACCGCGACCTGCAGTCATCCACTGCACAGAACCGTCCCGTAAATATCCTTCATTCCCGGCAGAATCTCGATGACGAAATTTACCATTCATCATATAAGTAATTGTTTCAAATCCCCGGTGAGGGTGGGGTGGAAAACCAGCAATATAGTCGTCCGGGTTGTCACTGCCGAATTCATCAAGCAACAGGAACGGGTCTAGCATATTTAGCTCAGGAGTGCCAATAATTCGAGTTAGGTTAACACCGGCACCATCCGATGTTTTTATACCTTCAATAACTTGTGTAATCTTTCGCTTTACCATCTAAAAAATTAAACATTATATACGTTAAAAAATAAAAAAGCCCCCGAAATGGGGGCTTTTTTTAATAATATTTTATCAGGAATTATTCCACCATTTCCCCGCCTGAAAGCAGGTCTTCAATATTTAGATCGCCATCTGCCTCCATTTTCTTCGCCGCCGCAACGACTTCTTTCCTGGCTTCATCTACTTCACGCTTTGTTACAGGACCTTCTATTGGTTCAAACATGGCCTGCCGTTTTTGGGGTTGGGTTTCTATGATTCCATCTATGACTTCTTGATCTAAGCCTTTTACTGCATAGGCTAATTTCCCAAGATCAAATGCAACAAAAAGTGTTCTTTGCACATCTGATGGAAATTTTTCTATTATATCGTCAAACGTAAGAAAAAACATTTTTACTGCAGTATATAGATCCGGGTCCTCATTTTGCAGTGTTTGCATATACCGTTCTTGTTCATTGGATGACATATCACCCAGCATACCAGCTATTTCCTTGGCACCTCCGCGGGAGAATTCTGCCGTTCTTGGCAGATAAGTTGATTTTTCCCGGAGTCTTGCCCCTACTTCAATAATGCCTTCCAAAGGAATTTCATCCAGAGAACCTAGTTCAATTAAAACCTGTCCTTTTAGAGTGGGTTCCAGCCTATTAAGAATCAGCATTTTCTTTTCTGGCTCTAGTTGAGCTAGAATCATTGCAATGACAGGTGTTTCTTCTTTGTCTAACAATGCAATCAACTGTTCATCATTTAAATCTGCTAAAAACTCAAATGGTTGAATTGGACCATTGTCCGTTTTATCATCATCAAACGGTTCGCTCAGAAATCCAAAATAAAATTCTTCCATGACTCGTTTTTTAACAACAAAGGATACTGTGCCCATGGCGCGCAATGTGGAGCGAATTTTACGGATCTCTGTTTTTGATAATCCTTTTATCAAGGACATGGCCAGACTTTCTCCAACAACAGAAAAAAGAATGGCGACCTTCTGAAGGCCTGAAAGCATATGATAATCGTTAATCATGATCTATTTCCTTCCTTTTATTCTTCGCCGCTTTTTTCCTCATCCCCACTATCTCCATCATCTGATGTTTCTTCAGCTGCGGGTGGTTCAGGCGCCGGTTGTTCCAGCCATTCTTTTACAATAGTAGACGTTCTTCCCGGTTGTCCCACGCTCATGGAGACAACAGATTTCCGTATGTCATCTATTTCACTTTTTAAAACGTTTGGGTCATCGCCTAACGGAACAGAGTCTCCTTCATCTTCCTCATCTGCGGTTTCTGGAGCCGAAGCATCATCAGTCGCTGGAGCTGGAGCTGGAGCTGGAGCTGGAGCTGGAGCTGATTCTGCCTCTACAGCTGCAGGTTCTGGAACTGGGGCCTCCTCTTTTGGTTCTTCTTCTTTTTCATCTTCTTTTTTGTCCTTTTTATCTTTCTTCTCCGCTGGCTTTTTACGCCTTCTCCTTGGTCTGGGAGGCGGATAGGGATAAGGCGGCATAGTAGGATAGGCTGGCTGTTTATTTTTTCCCCGTTGCAATATGACCATAGCGCCGAGCAAAAGACATACAACACCTAATGCAATTAGCATAATTGTTTTGGAATCCATCCCCGCAGCAACTTCAGCTTCCATGGCATCGAGATCGGCCTGTACAGCGTCCAGTGCCGCTATTTTCTCAGCAATCAATGAATCTCTGGCCGCTTTTTCCTGTTCACGCTCTGCAAGTTTTGCTTCTATCTGTGCCTGGGCTTGGTTTTGGGCTTCAATGGAATCCTGCAGCATAGCATGCAACAGCATTTTTCTCAGGCTCTGCAATTCATTATCCAGCATGGCAAAGCGAGAAGAGTCCAAATGTTTTGCTTTTAATTTTTCATCTGATGTATTAACCGCCAGCATATCCCTCAATGCCTGGATCTCGGTTTCTAATTTCGAGTTTCTAATAGAGTCCCGGCGGGTCATTTCCCTCTTTTCATAGTCTGCTGCTTCTTCAAGCCGTTTTTTATCCAGTTCAGCTAACTGGTCTTCCAGCATGGCCATGTCTTCTTCACGGCGCAGCGTTACTTCTTCTTTATATTTCTCTATATCAGAACGCCAGTCACTTGATTCGGCAGTTCTTTTCCGTTCTAATTGGTCGATCTTTTCCGCAATATTTTTTAGCATAATCTGCTCTGCAGACCGTTGATCGCGGCGTTCCTTGAAACTGGCTGTCATGATAGTGAGCTTGTCTCCACGATCGCGATCAAATTTTGATGCAGCCATAGTAAGCTGGCGAATATTTTCTATCAATTCAGGGGCGGCACCTTCCTGGAGAATCAGGGCAAGATCCATTCGCTTTACTATGGCCCGTGATGGACGTTTCCTGGATAATACCTTATCGACTACTTCCCGTTCTTCTCCTTTTTCACCTTTTGATGGTTGATCCATGGGTTGCATTGTTTTCGGAGAAATTGGGACAGATTGGGTTAAAGGCCTTGAATCGGATTTTGGCCGGACAACATCAACTTCAAACCCGGGGATTGGAAGACCTATTGAATATTTTTCTTCTCCTGCTGCTGGAGTGTCCTGGATCATTTTTTCCTGAATCCTGACCAGTGCTTCAGCCGTTTTTTCAGCCGGGGTTGTTGTTACTTTTTTGTCGGATTCCCGTGGCGCAAACACTGTGATCTGTTCGTTTACTTCATCCAGAATTTCCAATTCCACATCAACGTTGATCACATACTTGTGGGTATCAATGACTTTTGACAAAGCATCCTTAATCCGATCACGGATGTTGTTTTCCACCATAAGTTTTTGAGAGAGATATCCGCTCCCCTGTGCAACGAGCAGTGTTACCGCAATAACTGCTCCTATGACGGGTGCTAAATATTTATTACCCTTATTCATGTGAAACTCCTTGGTATGTGTTTTTTACTCCGCATAGATAAATTTTTTAAAATGATTAATCATCCATTTTTGTCGCTGAACGACCCTTGCCATGGTGGGGTGGTTGAATAAACGTGATTTGAATTCTTCGGTTGGATGACTTTTGTTTTGAAGTGGAATTCAATGATAATACTGTTGGTAATTCATTCCCTTTACTGTCAAGAACGGGATCCCCATCGCCCCAAGTTAAGGTTAATGGGTTATACATAGGATTCTCCTTCTTAAGACTATCAATTCCTTTCGGATACCAATCTCCATACCCGGCAGCAAGCATTCTTGGAGCGGGGACTCCTTTCTCAATCATATAGCGCACTACAGTAGCGCCCCTGGCTGCAGAGAGTTCCCAGTTGCTTTTATAAAATTTCTGCCATTTCTTAGGCATAGCATCGCTATCCGAGTGCCCAGCCACTTCAATTTGAAATGGGCTGGCCATAATTCGAGGTATAATCTCTTTATCTAGAAGGGTCCCTAATTCTGGCTTCATGTCTGCTTTTCCTGATGGAAAAGCAAAATCCCCTTTAATATTAACAATCAAACCTTTTGAACTAGTCTGAACATCAATCGGTGGATCACCGGCAGGATTTTCTTTCTTCATCTCTTCGATGGCTTCTTTCATTTCTTTCTTCATTGCTGCTAGGTTTTTAATTGGCTCAAATTCTCCTTCTTCTTCCGCTTTACCTTGAGCCTTAATTTTACTTCCCAGTGATTTCCCCTGAGAATTTGCCATTTCCTGCAGTTTAACCGGATCCATTGTTGAAATTGCCGCTAAAAGAACAAAAAAAGCGAAAAGCAGGGTCATCATATCAGCAAAAGTGCCAAACCAGCCCGGCAATCCTTCTTCAACAGAGTCTTCACCCGCTGCAAAGCCTTTTTTCCAGGCTTTCTTTTCCCCTGCTGTCATTCCCATTTAAATTATTCCCGCTTCCACTCCGCAGGTGGAATGAATGAATTAAGTTTTTCACGTACAATAATAGGGTGCTTTTTCTGATGAATAAGGCGGGCAGCTTCTACAAGCAGGTTGGCTGACATGGACGTTTGTGTTGTTTTATTGCCCATTTTCTGTGCCATGGGCAGAAAAAATAGATTAGCAAATACAGCACCATAAAGTGTCGTAATCAAGGCTGCGGCCATACCGCCGCCAAGGTTATCTGCACCACCTTCTCCGCCAAAACCTGCTAACATAAGTACCAGGCCAATCAGCGTTCCTACCATGCCCCAAGCCGGCGCCAAGTCCCCCATCGCTTTCAGCATATCGGTTTGAACCTTTTCACGTTTTTCACGGTATTCAATACGTGTCTCCAATATATCTGTTACTTCTTCCAGTGAATAACCGTCAACCACCATTTGAACGCCATCCTTTAAAAAATATATTCTTATTGTATCAACCGCCTTTTCAAGATCAGATGGCCCTTTACGTGCTGATTCTGAAACTTCACACGCCACATCAACTAAGGGCCCCATTTTATCGTCAGCAGGCTTTAAGACAGCCCCAATAGCTTTACCCAGGGCCGAAACGTGGTACATTGGGAATGCTACAAAAATTGAAGCAATCATGCCGCCAAATACAATACCAAAACTCGGCGCAGACAAGAAATTTCCAAAGCCCCCAGCGGAACCTTCAACAAACAGGGCGTAGGCAATACTGCCAATCATAGCAGCAAGGCCAACAATAACACCAATAATTAGAGCAATATCCATTGAGTTACTCCTCGATCAAACTTGCAGATCTTAAATTGTTTTCATGGAGAGCCTTCAAAATATTCCGTACGTCTGTGTACTCTGGATCTAGCCGCAAGGCGAGGTTCCAGTTTATTGTGGCTCTCTGGACATCACCTAATTTATAATAGATTGACCCTCTTCTGGCATAGGCTAATGCTAAATTAGGATTTAATTCTAAAGCCAGGTCCACTTCCTTCAATGCTTCTCGATAATCTCCTGCATAAAAATATCTCAAAGACCGTGAGAGGTGTCGCATGGCTTCATTCATATTCTGTTCGGAAACATTGGTCTCTAATTTTAATGAACTCAGGGAGTCGGACAAAAACCTGCTGTTTTGCTCCATGGCATTTAATCGTACCAATAGATTTCTCATTTCATTATTCATCAGCGCCATGGAATCCCTGAGGGTTTCCACAGCTACATTTGCCATAGCAATCGTTGAATCGCGATGGAGGGGCATCGTTTCAACCCCGCCGGGGGCACCGTCACCAGGGCCGTAAATATTGGTTGGGCTTGAAGGCCCGCCCTGTACACGACGACGTGGATCTCTAGGGACAGCCATGTCAAGCCCCAGTGAGAAACCTGGGTGTCCTGACCAATATCGATTGCCCCATTCCGGAAGCTTTTCTATGTGGGTGAACCCTAGGTTCAGGCGGTAATCCGAGGTAAGGGGGATGCGGAGTCCCACATTGACACCTGTCCCGTCGAATTCACCCACAATATCCATTCCACCCCGTCTTGCGAAATACGGGGTCTTTAATAAAAATCCAAGAAATACTCCTGAGTTTGTATCGGTAGAATCAGAAGTTGCCGAACCAGATTGAGCCGGATCGGGTGGTGGCAATGTATCTGCATCAACCGGCGCCAAGCCACCGGTTCCAAAACCCATATAGGTATTCATCTTATACTCTCCCAGATTCTTTTCACTGGCCAAGACCACAAAAAAAGATAAAAGAGATGTATTCAGGCTCACCATTTCTTCTGAAGTTTGCTCACTTTCAAAAACAACATCCTGTAATCCAACGGATAAAGAAATATCGTTATACGTGTAAACGCGCTGTTGGAAATGAAATCCAAATTCCACCGGGGAGTTGTATTGAGATTCTGCTAACGTTGCCAACGATGTTGTATCGCCTCCCATAACAGCAGAAAATCCGAAACCGAACCCCCGGCTCAGTTCCATATCAAAATAAACACCTTTCGCTGTGTTGAACGGATCAAAGTTGTGGATCTCTGTGCTGAACCCGGTGCGAAACAGGTACGGTGTTTTTTGATTGCTGGATGTGGGTACACGCATCATCCGGCCCGGGCGGGAATAAGCCACCCGTGTACCGCCTAACACCAGGGTACCAAGCAGAAATGTAATGATGAAATATTTTCCGTGTTGTTTCATAGAATGATGTGTTAATTCATATCGCTTTAGAAGGGGCGTTACTGGTATTCCTCCCAGTCAATAACATAAGAGTAACCAATAAATGTACCAAAATCCTGTGGTACATAAAGGTCAAACTTGCCAATAGCTCCCGGAAGCATGCTTGCGTCAGAAACAATACCGGTATCAAAAGTATTATAAGAGCCTTTTACAAAGGTGGTGAGCGTTTTTGTCTCACCGCTCCAGTTCTTGCGGAATACAAAATCTACTTTTACAAAATCTGCTCTGCGCCCACCAATATTCTTGATCTCACCATCAAAGATGATGTTGCCCTGGCCATCTTTTTTTTCTGATATATTACCGACCAACACACAATTAGCAGAAAATTTAGCACTGGCATTCCTGGCCGAATTATTAGATGATGTATACTTGGGTTGTGCCAATTTTGGCATGGGCGGAGGCGTATAGCTTTCCCGAATTTGTTCCGGCACATATTCCTGGGTATCTTCCGTAATAACATTGTCTACGATCCTCACCACCTGGGCCCGGTCTATAATCAGATACCCAACCAGTGTTTCCACCTTAAGCGATTTATCATCCTGATAAATGATTTTACCAAAAACAGTGCTGCCATTCTTTAGTATGATTTCTTTGGAATAAATGGTGAGCGGGTTGACCCACATTTTACTCAGCGCTTTTAAATCATCAAGTTCTTGGGTAAGATGTTTGAATTCTGCAGATAGTTTCTTTATCTCAAAATTCAACTCATTAAGTATAAAATCTTTGCTGGGGCTTCCCATGGCTTCCATGGTCTGTGGAACTGTGACCGAAACACGACCCGGTTGTTTCGCAGCATCTGTTCCACCTGCAGGTGTTGCACCTGCAACTGGCGCGCTGGCTTTTTCTGTTGAAAGGGCTAGATCACCAATATCTTTTTTTTCAGTAAGGGTGATAATCGTTTCCGCTGATCCCAATTCATCATGAGAGGCCTGGAGTACGTAATCTCCTTCTTCCAGCTTCTTGAATTTGAATTTACCATTCCCGCCTGTTTTGTCTTCTTTCACCACTTCTCCCCCGGATAAAAGGGTCAGCATGGCTTTTTTGACCTTTTTGCCATCTGAATCAACTATTCTCCCCGATAGGGTAACTCCCTTTGCAAGTACAAAGGTCCCTAGGAGCATAAAGACGGCCGTAGCGAGTATAAATCGCTTTTGTAGGCTTTTTAATAGTGTCATGTTTTTACCTCGGATTATGAACACTTCTAGCAACAAAATGCGCTAAAGCTAAAAGATTTTAACGCCAAATGGGGAATGTGTCAAGAATTTATAGAATATATAGAATTACATGAAATTTGGGTAAAACGGGATCATTTCCAGAAGTCTTTCAATAGTTTGTCTCTCTGGGCTGCGCGGGCATGGGCTGCTTCTGTTTTCTCTCTGATATGAGAAGATAGATTTAATGTCAATGCCTTTTCATATGATTCTAAAATGAGATCAAAATCGGTGTCTCCTATCTTATGGTAGGACTGCCCTATATAATAATGAGGGTCCCCTAAATCAGGCTTAAGCTGGGCAGCTTTATAATAGTTTTGTATAGCCTCCCAAAGTCCATCTTTATTGCCTCTCTTATATAATAGGTGCCCTTCTGCTATTAATAGATTATACCTTGATAAGGTATCTAACTCCGACAGGCCCACAGCCTTGGAAAAGTGGTCTATGCCCTTTTTATAATCTTCTGATTCCAGTGCAGCAATCCCAAGGATATTGTGGGCAGCAACCAGGGCGCTGATTACAGATGGTGAAGGTCCTCTTTCTGATAGTGAATCTTCCAGGGCAATGAGTGCGGCTGGGTCATCACGGGCCATTTTCTGGTAGCTTGTCCCAACACAATTCCAAGTATAAATAATAAGTATAAACAATAAAAACAGGCGGGGGATCATATTATCCTTCGAACCAGAATAACTCCTTGTTGTTTTGGAAAGAATCATACAGACTTTCCATAGATTCGATCACATAATACCGATCCTGGATATTGCTGTAATCAAAACAGGTTATGACTAGTTCATCTATATCGTATGGAACAAATTTTGATTGATCAGAGCGTCCTTTCGCACACTCAACAACATTGGTTACTTCATTATAGGATGAAATGATTCCCGCGCCATATATTTCATAATCAATATCATTGGCAACCCTTCGAAATTTATCTGATTCACCTGTGTTTTTGATCAATCCATATTCATAGGTCCACCAGGCATAATTCTGAAGGCGCTTTAAATTGTGGGATACAAGATCAGGTCCTAATCCTCGTTTATCCTTAATTATTTCGTCGCCCAAGACACCAATTTCCCACATAAATTGTGCGTAATCCTTATTCATCAGAAAGGGAATATGAGCCTGAACATCATGAAAAATATCCGGCTCAGGTGTATATCCTTTATCATTCTGGATATCAGTTCCAGAATATTTTTCATCAAATCTTGGTGACTGACGAATAATGTCTGTTACGGGGAATTGTCGATTTTTATTTATTTCAAAGAATAATTCTTCATCCAGAAATCCTGCTACTGGGACTAATGTCCAGCCTGTGGAATTTTCGATCAGGGGTGAAATGGTTTCAAATTCGGGAAACATATTATTTGGGATAGGCAGCGAGCGCAAACCCAGCAAATATTCACAAGATGCATATTGATCCAGAAGAAACTCCAGTTTTTGGAATAGTTCACCCCAGATTCTGTTTTCAAGGTTGGTTACATCATCATATTTTTGATGTTTTATATATGGATCTTCCACCCCAAATATTTTTATACCTTCAATGCTGTTTGGGATCACATTTTTAAATAGATGATCGTATTTCGTAGATTGCGAAACCATTGTATTATGATTCAGTTAATAAAATTTATAGGATTAATTTTTAGTTTCCTACCATAGCCAGATGTAGGTAACTGCCCGATTATTTCTACCAAAGTCCGGGTCGTCTCGGATATTACAATCCGCTCTCATATCAGACGCATCTTTATTAAACATATTATAGTCTTCGCCATGGATTACAGCCTGAAAGCGTCCTTCTTGTTCTTTGCACCAGGTTCTTACCGATTCCCGTAACTTGCCAGAGCCATGGCCTGTTACCACCTTTATAGCGCGGATATGGCCTTCAAATGCGGTTTGGCTGACAGTGGTTTCTAAGATTGATTGTGAGTTTTCAAGACTCAAATTTGAATGCCCTATATCGATAATTTTTAGTTTTTTATTAACCATAATATGGCAGGAAGTTTACTGCCTTTGTTTTAACTTTATAATTCAATAAAAAGGATGTCCATGAGAAAAATTATTTTAGGACGGACGAATATTGAAGTATCTGCCATCAGTCTTGGAACCTGGGCGTTTGGCGGGGCCAATATGAGTGGAAAAATCGCAGTTGGCTGGGCTGGGCAAAATAATAACGATTCCAGGGCGGTCTTAAAACGGGCATGGGAATTAGATATCAACCATTGGGATACGGCTGATGTTTATGGGGATGGGCGCTCTGAATCTATTATAGGGGAAATGTGGCCTGCCATCCCCAGACAGGATATTTTTATTGCCACAAAAGTAGGTTGGGATAAGGGCCCTCATTCATACTGGTATAACCCGGATCATATGCGTTATAATGTGGAACGATCCTTAAAAAATCTAAAGACCGATTACATTGATCTCATTTACCTTCATCACTGCTATTTTGGAAAAAACGAAGAATATTTTGACGATGCAATGACTACAATAAAGCAATTCCAAGAAGAAGGGAAAACCCGTTTTATTGGTTTATCAGATTGGTCTTCAGTTAGGGTTTTGCAATTTATTGAGCGCTGTAATCCTGATGTGGTGCAGCCCTATAGAAATGTTATGGATGACACCTATGAATCATCTGGATTAAAAAACTTTATAGATCAAAATAATCTGGGGGTGTGCTTTTTTTCACCCCTTAAACATGGTTTGCTGACGGGGAAATATGAAAAACCCGCATCTTTTGACACGGGGGATCATCGTTCTGGAGTTAAAGAATTTTTTGACAGGTCTATCATTGAAAAAATGCAGGAAAATAAACTGTTGTTGAAACAACGATTTAAAGATTATCAAAACCCTGTTATGCATGGAATAGTCAATGCCCTGTTTTCAGATGTTCCTACTGGATGTGTCCTATTAGGGCAGCGGAATATTCAGCAAGTAGAGGCAGCATCAAGGCTGGGAGATGTGTTGTCTAAAAAAGATACGGACTGGGTTCATGCTTTGTATGCTGCATAAAATTCTTTCAGAAATATTCCATATATCCACCAGGGTCTGTATTGCGCAACCATAATCTGTATAAGGATGGGTTTTGTTTTTTACCCGCTGTTTTTTCTAAAAATCAGGCACATTCTGCGCGTGATGGATTATGGGAAGTAATTAATGGTCATTACGAGACAGGCAGATCTCCAGAGAGCCGCTTCTGGAATATTGGCGATGATCCGGCTTCCATTATTAAAATAGATAAACCACATTTATGTAATCGGATAGTGTGGAATTTGGTAACCAATGCTGACCTTGGAAAGGAATTGGCGCGCGTTACCAACGCAAACATGATCCAGGTTTGGCATTCACAGGTAGTCTGGAAACCAAAAAGTAAAAAAGACAGCGGGAATGCAGGCTGGCATCGGGACGCGCAATACTGGCCGTTCTGGAGCACCGAAGGTCTCTATACAGCATGGATCGCCTTATCTAATGTGACGATTGAATCGGGACCGGTTCGATTTATCGTAGGTTCAAACCATTGGGCAACAATAGATGGTTTAGATTTTTTTAATAAGGGTATTCAATCACAAGATCGGGTATTAGACCAGTCCCACAGCAACCGTGAGACTGTAGATGCTTTATTAGATATTGGCGAAGTCAGTGTGCATTCTTCACTCACCTATCATTCTTCCAATGCAAATAGAAATCAAGAACCTCGTGTAGGAATGGTCGTCCATTTTTGTACAGACGATGCTAAAAGGATTATGGTTACAGGGGAAAATTCAGATTACCTGGATCAGATAGAAGACCAATCTATCGCACCTGTTATTTACCAAGGTTAGCAGTGTCCAGGGCCATTCAATCTCAATTCAGTAAAACAGGTTATGCCATTGAAAAAGGCGTTTTTACTGATGCTGAGATCGAAACTCTGGAAAACGAATTTGATCAAATAGTAACACAATTAAAAAAGAGCGGCGAAAACATCAATGCCCGCTGGGGCAGTGATTTAACACGCCATATTGAAGATTCTGATTCGGAGGTGATCCATACCCACAATATCCAAAGTTATTCATCTATCATGCTTAACATGGTCCAAAATGAAACATTATTAGACTTGGCGGAATCTCTCGTGGGGCCAGATATTATTCTTCATCACACAAAACTGTTTTGTAAACCTCCGAAAAAGGGGTCGGCCTTCCCGCTCCACCAGGACTGGTCCTACTTTCCGACACAAAAGAACTCCATGATTGCAGCCGTGGTTCACCTGTCCGAGTCCACAGAAGATATGGGGTGTTTTCGTGTTGTACCGGAATCACATAAGTTGGGTGAAATTAAAAATTCGGATGGTCATTCCCATGTGCCGGAAATCCACGATTTTTATTCTTTGGAAACAGCGCTTCCAATAGAAGCAGAAAAAGGAGACGTCCTGTTTTTCCATTGTTGCACAATTCATGGCTCAATGCCAAATAAATCTGATCATTCAAGAAAAACAATCTTGATACAGCTGTATTCCGGAAAAGACACAATAGTGGATGAAAACCCGCATACCAATGTACAATTAGTATTACGAGGCTGGAATTACCAGGCCACCAGAGAAAGTATCGGGAATATTAAAAGCTAGTCTTTAGCAAAGATGCTCACTCCCCACCCCATAAGCATGGCCAACAAAACCGATGGAAGCATGACATCTAACTTGTTGATATAGGGTCCTATAGTAGAAAATCCTGGCACTATGAATTTGAAGAACGGAATACATAAAAAACCTGTTATCATGGATGCAATGGCTCCCTTTTCAGTGAGATCTTTCCAGAAAATGGATAGTATAATCACGGGACAAAATGTAGCCGCAATGCCAGACCAGCCAAAGATAACGAACCAAAATACGGTTCTTGTTGGTGACAGAACAGAAACAGCTAGCGCAACCCCTAATGCTAAAACAGCAAGGGTCAGGGTTGCCTTTTTTGAAAGTCCCATCAGTTTTGTTTCATCCACATCCGGATTTAGGATCTGTTGATAAAAATCTCGTGTGACTGCGCTGGATGCCACCAGCAGCAGTGAATCAACCGTGGACATAACAGCTGACAAAACAGCCGCGATATAGACCCCAATGATCAAGGTAGGCATCACCTGACCAAGTACAAGTGCCAAAACATCTTCTCCCGCGTTGCCTAAAATCATTTCAGGGTTATCCCCGGCCTTGGTAAGCATATATCTTCCCAGAATACCGATCATCACAGCAGCAGAATCAGTTAAAAATGTATACACTATTGCAACCCATTTCCCCTTTTCAATTTCTGCTGTATTTTTAATGGCTATAAAGCGGACATAAACCTGGGGAGACCCCATAAAACCTATCCCGATTGATAATAGTCCCAAAACAGTCACTATATTCATAAGTGTAAAGCCGCCTGCACCCCATATATCTAAGAGCCCTGGATCAATATCCCGTATTCCATTTATAATAGATACATCTGTGGACAGGCTGAAATAAGCCACCACGGGTAAAAGCAAAAGGCCGATGAACATCAAAGACCCCTGGAAGAAGTCAGACCAGGCTACAGCGAGAAAACCGCCTGAAAATATGTACAGGACCACAATGCCAAAACCAATGGTAATCCCCGTGTAATAATTGAACCCCAAAAAAGATTCAAATGTTTTTCCTGTAATATCAATCTGGGCACTCACATAAATCACCACAAAAAGCGAGAGCGCAGTAGCGGAGACAATTCGAATCAAGTGCGTTGTAGATTTAAAATGACTAACAAGAAAATCCGGAATGGTGATAGAATTATATTCATCGGTCATGCGCTTGAATTTCTTCGCCATAAATTGCCACGAAATCCAAACCCCTAAAACTTCTCCAACCACTATCCAAAAGGCACTGAATCCCATCAATGCGCCCATGCCGGTTACTCCAATCAATAACCAGCCTGATTCTCCAGTAGATCGTGCTGAAAGTGCTGCTATCCAATACCCAAGTTTTTTACCGCCCACATAATAATCGGTTATATTCGTTACCCGTCGGGATGCAAAATAGCCAATCCCAAGCAGGATTGAAAAATAGAGCGAAAGAACTATAAGTTTAAGTATCATATTATTCAGTGGGGTGATTTAGGATAAATATTCAGAAAATTATTTATCCGGAAGTAAAACTTCCATGGTGGGGTAAGGTATGGAAATCTTTCGCTGGGAAAACTGTTTATATATTTCCGTATTAACTGCATCTATTGTCCTTCCCCGGATTTCAGGTTTGTGTATCCAAAATAATAACTGGAGCCTAAGTCCATGATCGGCAAATTCCCGGAAACGCACACGGGGTTCCGGTGTTTCAAGAATATTTTTATTATTTTTGGCAATTGCAATTAACACTGATTTTGTCTCGTCGATATCAGAATTATAAGCGATCTGCACGGTAATTCGGACCCGTTCAGTTTCTCCTGGGCCGCCGCTTTCATTGACAATCTTTGATGCTGCAATAACTGAATTTGGAATAGTGATCTCAATGTCATCCCGGGTCATAAACCGGGTCGATCGCAGGCCCATTTGTTTGACATAGCCCCGTTCGCCTGTATCCAATAATATATAATCTCCCTCCTTAAATGGTGAATCAGCCATGAGAAATATCCCGGCAAAAAAATTAGCAACAGTGTCTTTCGCCGCAAGTCCTAAAACCACGCCCAGCACACCGGCAGACGCCAGAATACCATTAATATTGATATCCCAGCTGAGAAAAACTAAGTAGACTCCAAAAAGACCAATAGCGATTTTTCCCAAATTATTGAATAGAGGGAGGGTGTTCTTCTGCAATAAAGTACTGGCTGTCTGCCGGGATGCCCACTCCATAGACATGACCAGTATTTTTGAACTGACAAAAAGCCAGATTATAATGGTAATGGTTTTAAATATTCCTACAATTACAAAATCGATATAGGCAGGCAGGGTCGCTGTTTTAACTGCAACACTAAACCCTATAAAAAGAATAGAATAAAAAATGGGTTTATGAAGTAGTTGGAGAATTTTATCATCAAGGCTGGTCTTTGTTTTATCGACCAGTCTCTTAAAAATAAACGTAAATATTATATCTACTAGTTTTGCAGCAATAATGGATGCGATAACTAAAACAACGCTTTTCAACGCCGGGTTGGAGATGATTACAATATAATATTCGTTAAGCAGGCTCATAGAATCTCAGGGTATAAATAAAGAAGGGTGGGTTTTGTTGGATGCTGATTGATAAGTTTTCGCACAAAATTGCTTTAATTTGAGAATCTTATAATACCACATTCCCTTATTAACACCAAGGTGACAGGAATTTAATCTTTTGGCAAAGAGGACATTATGATAGTTGAAAAAAGACATTATTTTATATTCGCTTCATTGACGCTTTTGTTGTTCAACATTACGTGTGCCAAGTATGAAAACAATACCCCCTGGCCAACAAGAGGCTGGGAAATCTCTAAGCCCGACCTGGAAGGAATGAGCCTTGACTCCCTATCGTCTTTTAGCAACAAATTAAAAGGTGGCGAGCTTGGATACATTGATGGAATGCTAGTTATTCGCAATGGTAAAATAATTTTTGAAGAAGAATATTCAAACAACTACGATTCTCTTTTCGAAATCACAAACACTAAGCCCGGGAAATACAACTATTATGACCCCGTCTGGCATCCATATTATAAAAATACCGAATTACATACCATGCAATCTGTAAGTAAAAGCTTCACCGCAGCGGCTATTGGTATTGCAATCAAAAATGGAACAATAAAGGGTTTAGATGTGAAAATTATGGAATACTTTGATGGTTTTGAATCATCCAATCCAGACCCTAGAAGAAAAGAAATAACAATACAAGATGTTCTAACCATGACAACCGGTATCCTTTGGGATGAGCTTTCCATGCCATATACGGATACCAGCAGCAGCTGTGTTCAAATGGAAGCATCACAGGACTGGGTAAAACATGTGCTGGATCAGCCCATGGCATTTAATCCTGGGTTGAAATGGGAATACAGTAGTGGCGCAACAATGCTATTATCAAAGATTATTACACAAGCCACGGGTCAAGACCTGGCAGAATTTGTTGAAGTAAACCTGTTTAGAAAATTAGGAATTCAGAATTATTTCTGGAAACATACACCGAAAGGGCTTACGGATGCAGAGGGCGGTCTATACCTTACACCAAGGGATCTGGCAAAATTTGGCTATCTATACTTAAACAATGGTGTCTGGAATGGGGAACCGGTTCTGCCCGATAATTGGGTGCAAAACAATCTTTTTAAACCGCTAGATACAATATGGCCTAGCTTTAAATATGGCCACCAATGGTGGCTTATTCCCTATGGTGAAAACAAAATAACAATGCTTGCTTCCGGGCTTGGAGGCCAAAGGATGCTGGTCATCCCAGAGTTTAATATTGTGGCTGTTTTCACGGGTTGGAACGTCTATGAAACACCCGCGTTAAACTCCTGGATGGCAATGCATAAAATAATTGATGCTGTGGTGAAATAAATATTCTATTTAGCCAGCACCATTTTTTTTGAAATGGTGTTTGACTGAGTTACTAACCTATAAAAGTAAACACCGCTTGAAACAGGCCTTTTATTTTGGTCAAGGCCCGTCCAGAACACATTATGATTCCCTGCGCGCTGAAATCCATCGTAAACAGTATAGATCAGTTTTCCCGTAATATCATAAATCCCCAAAGAAATCGTGCCCGACTTATTTAGAGTGTAACTGAATTGTGTTTCAGGATTGAATGGGTTTGGAAAATTTTGAGAAACAGAAACATGGTTTGGTATGGTATAATTGCTGTAATCTGTTTTAAGGGTTCCATCGTGTTCGATCATAAAAAGGGTGGGTTTGTTACCAGCAAAGCTTGCTGATGAAAAAATAATATCTCCCTCCACCCAATTGAAACAGATGGCCCTGGACTTTTCCGATTCCTGATTTTTTCAATTTGATTTGGCAAGACCTGTTTCCTCTGATACTACGACCGTCTTTTAAACGTGCCCAGCTGGCAGAGAATTTTTTCCTGTCAGTCTTTTTGTGAGGCGGTATGTTCGGGCAGGCGGGCTGTCATTTCTGAAAGCGCGGTCGCAAGCTGCTTAATCTCATGGTTCGTCTTTATTTCCGGCAGGGGGGAATTGCCTTCAGAGCTCGCATATTCCACCAGTTTTCTCAAAGGGCGGACCACCATGTTGATTGTATAAATTCCCCCAATGATGGATACGATTCCCCCAATGATGGCCAGGACCATCATTTCGCTCTGCCATTGCATGACGCTTTTCGAGATTCGGGTTTTTAAAAGCTCCAGCTGCTCCACCGTCATCGTCTCCGCGTTCATGGTATGAATGATTCGTTCCACCTGTCCCAGCTGAATGAACAGGAAAAAAGCCATGTAACCAAGACAGGAAATGGTGACGATATTTCCCGTCATAAGAAGATTGACAATACTTTTTTTTTCGCCGGGAAGTTCTTTCCTGAAAATTGAGTTTCCGTTCATAAATGACCTTTTGTTCTAGATTGAAATCGGTTGGTGAGCACCGGTGACAACAGGGCCGATTTGTAACTGCGCATCGTGGAGGTGAGTCTTTTAAAACGACTCACCAGACTGGGATGAGTGCTCATAAAAATGGATTTATTTTTGGATTGGGATTGTCCCAGAATTTTCAGAAAATCCTTAAGACCGCCGGGAAAGTATCCTGTGCGGTAAGCGTATTCTGTGCCAAACTTGTCCGCTTCATACTCCAGGTTATGGTCCAGTCCACGGGTAAACAGAATATTGGAGACCTCATTGATGACCTTGTCAAACAATCCGGGGTCCTTATCCATCACCGTCATGGTCAGTGAACTGAGCCCTTTGAGGGATTTGCTGCGTTCGAGGGTTTGAATGGCATGTTTTTGGGTGATGTGGGCGATTTCGTGTCCCAGAACCC
>ERZ651768.33-NODE-33-length-96114-cov-4.131345_pt1 | contig 96114 bp, 93 predicted proteins | sample MGYA00514754_ERZ651768 | MGnify/ENA metagenome assembly ERZ651768
ACGGACCTCTCCGAGGAAGATCCGCAGATCTAATAGAAATGATAGACAGAGCACAAGACGACGGTATCGATGCAGCGGCGGATGTTTATCCGTACGTATCTGCCAGCGGACCAATGAGTGGCAACGTTTTTCCACGATGGGCCCTAGAAGGAGGAAGAAAGCAAGCCCTTGAGCGATTGCAAGATGCTGATCTACGAGCTCAAATAGTTAATGGACTGGAACAGGCCTTTGAAAAATTTTCAGGACCTAGCAAAATAGCAGTAGCGAATTATGCTCCAGATTCAAGTCTCGAAGGGCAACGATTACCAGAAATCGCCCGTCAAATGGATTGTACTGAAAGTGAAGCTTTAGCGCGGCTTTATGAAGGATTCGACGCACAACTCGTAATCACCGGAATGGCACAAGAGGACGTAGACCTAATCAGCTCTGCGCCGTCGGTAGCAATCGCCTCGGATGGCAGTTCTCTTCGATCAACGGGGCCTTTGAGTGCAGGCAAACCACATCCGCGAAGCTATGGAACTTTTCCAAGATTCCTAAAAAGGGTTCGAGAAACAGATCTCGTACCTCTTGAAGAGGCCATAAGGAAAATGACAACACTTCCCGCCGAACGTTTGCAACTTACACGGAGAGGACGGTTAGCTCCCGGATATTTTGCGGATGTCGTCATATTTGACCCTACAGAAATAGAAGATATCGCTACTTTCGAGGAACCACACAAGTATTCAAGAGGAGTAGAAGACGTTTTTGTAAACGGATCTGATGTAGTAAGAAACAGCGAAGTCACCGGAAACAGGCCCGGGAGAGTAATTCGGTCATCTACTGATTAAACCTTCATCATTTACCAAAAGCGAAAATTTTTGGCAGCTTATGACAAAACTTTATTTAATAGAAAGGTGGCTACATCATGAAGCTTGCAGGTAAACATGCTTTACTTCAGATGTTTGTAGCTGAGGGCGTCAACTATGTGTTTGGAAATCCAGGCACCAGTGAAACCCCGATGATGACTATTTTGCCTGAGTACAAAGATTTAAATTATGTCCTTGTGCTTCAAGAAGGTGTCGCCGTCGGAATGGCCGAGGGATATGGCAGAAGCACAGGGACGGTACCCCTGGTTTCTCTACACATTGACAATGGAATGGCCAACGGTTTATCAATGATGATTGACCAGTTGCGTTCTGGAACACCGATGGTAATGACAGCCGGAAACAAAGATATCAGGAAGCTAGGATCAGGGCGTTCCGACCTTGCAGAATTAGCTAGACCATTCGCTAAGTGGAGTGCAGAAATAACACATCCTGGGCAGGTTCCATCAGTAATACGACGGGCGTTTCAGGAGGCCAAGACTTCGCCAACAGGACCAGTGTTCATAGGAATGAGTGCTAATGCTTTTGATGATGTCGCAGACGTGGATATCGTAGCATCCACAGATGTTGTTCAAAATTCCTCAGCCGATCCTAGTGTGATCGAAGAAGTATGTGATCTTCTTGCCACCGCTGATAGACCAATCATGATTATTGGAGATCGACTTGGTGGTGCCAACCAAGAAGCCTTAAGATTGGCTGAAACGGCAGGAATTCCTGTTTACGGTCACGGATCATTCGAAGTCAACTTCCCCGCAACTCATCCTCTGTGGCAAGGCAACCTCTCTGTACGTAACCCAGAAGCCGTTAAAGCGATTAGATCCGCAGATCTAATCATTGCTGCTGGCTGCACGGTATTTGATGATTTTTTTTACCAATCCGAAGACATAATTCCCAAAAGCGCTAAATTAGTTCATATCGACTCAGACCCAGGTTCAATTGGGAAGTCCGAGCCAACCGACATTGGAATTCTTGCTGCACCTTCGAAAGTAATAAGTCAACTGGCTGAAGCTGTTTCGTATGAGTTCACGGGAACGAAAGCTGAAGCAGCGACCCTAAGGTTAAAAGGTGCCGAAACAGTATCAACTGCACGAAGAGAAGCGTTTGCTAAATTAGCGGGAGAACAACAGAAACTATCACCGATGAGCCCGACCACATTTGCAGCAACGTTAGCTAACGCGCTACCGTCTGATGCCACAGTGTTTAACGATGGCGTAAGTACCGGAGGGTTGGTGTTCGAAGCAATGAGCCCGGATGAACGAGGAAGCTACTACGCAATTCGTGGAGGGGCTATCGGATGGGGCATGGGAGCAACTATGGGTGTTCAACTAGGCCTGCCTGACAGACCGGTAGTAGGCGTCATGGGTGACGGAACGGCTATCATGACAATACAGGCGTTATGGACAGCTGCAAACTCGAACATACCGGCGGTCTTTGTTATATGCAACAACCGTTCATACAAGATATTGAAAGTCAATTCGAATGTTTACCACAGGATGCAAGGGCTGCCGACACCAGATAGCTACGTTGCCTCGGATTTCGACATTCCACTCGACTTTAAATCGCAAGCAGATGCCTACGGAGTAGAAGGTGTGAGAGTGGAATCACCAGATGAATTAACCGCACAGGTTCGCAGGGGCTGCGAATCAGACAAACCACTGGTAATAGACGCAGTTATTGATGGGACAGTTTAACGACCTAATAGAGGAAGATCGATTCTGATCAAAAGAACTGATCTTGATATTCAAATACGCGAAGTGCCTAAAGTGCAACACCAAAAGCATCTCACGAGTTAGAATTCTCATGATCTAGTGTCACACAGTTCGTTTACGGTTATTCTTCTGGGAGCACTCTATTGGAACTCAGGGTAAATCGCGCCAAACAGAAACTCGCTAACGGTGAAATCGTCACCATCGTAAGCGGAATTACTCACCCCGATGATATAGACGCCGTCGGCCCTTTGGGGTTTGATGGCATCTGGCTGGAAGGGGAGCACGGAGCTACAGACGCTTCCGACCTAGGAAATCTAACGCGGGCCTGCGACATTTGGGGAATGACTTCCGTAGCCCGAATCAATCTGAACGAACAGGGGCTCATTTACCGCACGCTCGACCGTGGCGCACAAGCTATTGTCGTTCCTCATGTAAACAACGCCAGTGAAGCTCGGAACGTGGTGGAAGGCGGTAAGTTCACACCCAGCGGCAAGCGAGGAATGTTCACTAGCCGACAAGGTCTAGGCGTCTCAAACTACTTTGATAATGCCAACGACCAATCAATGTTGATCGTTCTCATCGAAGACATTATCGCTTGGGAAAATCTAGACGAAATCATAGCCGTTGACGATATAGACGTTTTCTTCGTAGCACCTTCTGATTTTGCATCATCCATGGGACACATGGGTGATATCCAGCATCCTGATGTACAAGAAAAAATCAACGACTCGATCTCACGAATTATCGCTGGTGGTCGTAACGCTGGCGCTCTCGCGACAAATGAAAATGTCGCCAGATACACTGAAATGGGAGTCAGGTTCTTCATGACTGGAGCCGGTCCTTGGATTGCCAACGGTTTTAATGAATTCGTTACAAACGCAAACGCTGCGAAATAACCAAGACAAGATTTACCGAATTGAACAAATTGATATCCAAAAAACTTTTGGTGCTAGCTTCGATCACCGCCCTATCAATCTTGTCTGCGTGTCAGGCCGCCGGGAAGAATCCCGACAACGTCAAAATTCCAATTATTCAGCCAACTGCTGATACCTCTTTATGCCATAACAAAGCATATCCGCAAGAAGCCCCAAGATTCGAGGATGTTTCCGCTGATCAACTTGTCGGTGAAGCAGATGGGATAAAAATTTACGATCGAGTAGCAGGAAGCGGTACCCCCCCAACAATCGAAGATATGGTTACGGTCAATTACACGGGCTGGCTTGATGATGGATGTGTATTTGACTCTTCTTATTCGCGCGGCACAACCACTGATCTCATCCTCGTATCCGTAATACAAGGATGGAGAGAAGCAATGTTAACTATGTCCCCGGGAACGATAAGGCGTGTGGAAATCCCAGCTCCTCTTGCATACAAAGAAATCGGATCACCACCAATGATCCCGCCCAACGCCACACTAACTTATGAAATTGAGCTTGTCAGTGTGTTAACCCCTGCACAGGCAATTGCCACGGCTACAGTCATTGCTGCCAATGCGACGGCTACTCCAGTTCCTACCACGACACCAGAGGGAGGGTCCATAGTGTCTGATTGTGATAATTCTGATTACCCTGAAACGGCTCCGCAGTTCGAAGATGTGACCGAAGATCAATATACCGCCGAGGCATCGGGTATTCGTGTGTTCGACATAAAATTAGGTGATGGTAAAACCCCAGATCAAAATAACCGGGTTGATGTCCATTACACAGGATGGCTCGCATCTGACGGCTGTGTATTCGACTCTTCGTACACCAGAGGTGAGTCGATCTCATTTCCAGTCGGTGGTGTAATTCCAGGTTTCCGTGACGCTATACTCGGCATGAAAGTTGGAGGACAGAGACGTGTATACATTCCTTCCGATCAAGGGTACGGTGCGCAGGGTGCAGGCGGAGCAATTCCACCGAATGCGGACCTGGTATTCGATATAGTTCTCGAAGACGTTCGATAAAACAGCACAAGGATTCATCGCGTATCACTCACTGGACATTTATGTGTTGTGTTAATTGCGACAGAAAATGAATCCTTATGCACAGCAGGAACAAAATCATACTGCGTAACGCAACGAAAAACCCTATGACATGAAAATTAACAAGGTTGAAACCATTTACGTAGACGAGTTCTGGCAAATGTGCTGGATCCGTATTCACACTGACTCTGGGGAGATCGGACTCGGCGAAACATGGTATTTACCCAGATCCGTCGCCGCCGTGGTCCACGAAATCTTCGGTCCCACTCTAATTGACCGAGATCCCATGGATCGTGAAGGAATATGGGACGAATTATTCAAGCTTACAGGCATATTCACATACTCAGGTGCGGAGCTAAGAGCACTCTCCGCAATCGACATAGCATTATGGGACATCGTAGGTCAGGCTCTTGATCAGCCAATTTACAATCTTCTCGGTGGAAAATGCCGAGACAAAATCCGCATTTATAACACCATTGGCAGCTACGGTAAGTGGCAGGACAACGAATTTGAACAACGGGATCCTGTTGGTTTCTTGCAAAGTCTGATTGACGAAGGAATCACCGCGGCAAAGGCTTACTACATGGCACCTTATGCCGCCGAGTCCGGTGGTAATTTCGTTTCGGCAAAACAGATCAAAGAAGGTTTGGCACCACTCGAAAAACAGCGAAAAGCGCTGGGAGATCAAATCGAAATCGCTCATGATGGCGGCGGCCAATGGGCATTAGCTCCAGCCATTAGGATCACCCAAGCGATGGATGAATTCGATCTGCTTTGGCAGGAAGAGATGATCCATCCGGTAAACGTCCAAACCCACCTAAAGTTGGCCAACGAAACCAAAACACCAATATGTGCAGCTGAACGATTGATGACTCGTTTCGAATTCCGCGAATACATTGAGAAAGGCGCTGCAGAAATTGTAATGCCCGACCTGATATGGACTGGTGGAATCTCAGAAACTAAAAAGATAGCGACACTGGCCGATACTTATCAAACCCCAATTGCGCCGCACGATTGGACAGGACCAGTAAACGTCTTCGCCTGCGCTCACATATCGATGAATTGCCAAAACGTAATGATCCAGGAAACCAACCGTGCCTATTACCGTGGCTGGTATGACAAATTCATAGAACCTAACATCATCATCCAGGATGGCTACCTGCTTGCACCCGAAGGACCCGGACTAGGCACTCGTCTCAAAGCCAGTGTTTTTGATAGACATGACGTCCACGTAGAACAAACCACCGAGGCTCGAATCTGGGAACCAGTGGGATTCAAAGACCCTGGGCAAAAAGTAGCTAACTTCTTCTCACCAAACGTCCCGGAAGGTCAAGAAGAACCGAAGTAATGCCGAGGAAAATATTTCAACACTACCTCAGAAATTCCATATCTTCAACGAAACAATCTCATATCGATTTTTCGACCGGTAACATAACTAAATGTCCACTCAATATCTTTCTATCGACGTAGGGTCGACGTCTTTGACCGCTGTAATTATCGATATCGAGTCGAAATCGGTTGTCGGATCAACTAACGCAGCCAACGCATCCGAAATCACCTCAGCTGCAGACAAGAAAATCGGTCGATCTGAATGGGACCTCGAGCACATGGCTGATCTTGCGATCACCAACGCAGCAAATCTCATCAAACACACAAACTCGCAGCCCGCAGCCATTGGAATTACGGGTCAACAGCAGGGACTACAGCTTTTAGACAAGCAACTCAAAACAGTCGGTAATTTCATATCCTGGCAAGATCAACGTTCTAAAGACTTAATCCGAGGCACAAACCACACCTACCTCGATGCAATGGGCAAGCTTGGAGGTGCAAAAACCGATACTGGTGGACTCCCTGCTTTTGAAAACACAGGATGTCCAATCGTCACAGGTTATACCGCTCCAAATCTATACTGGCTCAAAGTTAATAAAGAGCTCTCGTCAAACTTTTCCAGTATCCATGGAACAACCGCTCCTGAATTCGTTGTCTCCCGTTTGACCGGAACTCGTCCCGTCACTGACCCAACCGATGCCGTCAGTTGGGGCGTTTACGATTTAACCAAAATGGAATGGAACTACAACCTTCTCGATTCGCTTGGTCTACACCAGTCGCTACTATCGGATCTCGCAGAGTCATGTACGCCAGCAGGGACCCTGACCACACAGATGGCAGCAAGACTCGGCGCAAAAGCTGGAATTCCCGTTTCTGTCGCTTCCGGCGATCACCAGTGCAGCTTCGCAGGGACTGTCACAGATTATGAAAACACGCTAGCGATAAATATCGGCACAGGAGGACAGGCATCAGTCTATGTTGAGCACCCCACACCACGTGGATGGCTTGAACTTAGACCATTTATTCAAGGCGGCTACCTGCTCGCTGGAGTAGGAGTAGTCGGAGGTCGAACGTTCCGCACTCTCAGAGATTTCTTTAACAACGCTAGCAGTGCATTGACCGGATACGAACTAGATTCAGATGTAATGTACGAAAAATTAGTTGAACTGGCAACCAATATCCCGGCCGGTTCAGAAGGGGTCATCGTAGACCCACTGTTCACAGGTTCCCGTAGCAACCCTAGAGCGAAAGCGGCAATACGTGAGATAACTCCAGGGACGTTCACGCCCGGACACATAGCACGTGCTCTTTTCGAAGCAATGGCATCCCAGCTGGCAGGATCTTACAAAGAGGCGGTAAAACTAGGGGCAGGAGAACGCTCGTTTCTCGTAGGATCGGGAAACGGATTAAAACTGAATCCCGTCCTATGGGAATCTATCAATGCTGAGTTAGGAATGCCTGTTCAACTGAGCCAGCACAACGAAGAAGCAGCCATCGGCGCTGCCCTATGTGCCGCAGTAGCAGATGGTTCGTTTAATTCGATGAATGAGGCAAGTACGTCATTTTTAAATTTCATCACCCCCACGACTACCGATGAGGCTTAATGACAAACTTGACGCCTTTTCCTTCACCAGAATCAATAATCGCTTGTGGAACATCCTGAAGGCCATAATGATCAGAAATTACTCCGTCCAAGTTCAGCGTATCGATCTCAGCTGGAGTTCGAGCAAACACATCCCCGCGTCCAAACGCACCTTTCAAGGTTATCTCCCGATAATGAATATCGTACATATCAACCGGTAAAGCAGCGCCCTCAGGATTAACTCCGATCATCAGTACTTGGCCACGCGGCCTAACAACCTCAAAGCACTTAGCTACAAGATTCGGCTGCCCTACCGCTTCAGCAGCAATGTTCGCTCCATTTCCACCATTATGATCCTTTATAAATTCTTGGAGGTTACTCTCTCTTGGGTCATGAAGCAGGTCCGCGCCAAATTGAGTTGCCATCTCACGCCTGCTTGCCACCGGCTCAGACATCACCATCCGATCCACACCTAGCCGTTTCAAAAATGCCAACGTAAATAGCCCCATGATTCCACCCCCCACTACAACTCCTAAACTATTGTCATCGATTCGCATCATCTCGGCACCCGAAAGGCAACATGATGCGGGTTCAGTCAATGCAGCGTGTTCAAGATCCAGTGTGTCAGGTATCTTCACCGCAGATTGAGAGGGAGCAGTTGCATATTCGGCAAACATTCCAGAAGTAAGATAAGCGTTCTGACAGCGCGATTGCGACCATGTAATACATGCCTGACACTCACCACAATGACTGGTCGTGTTCATTACCACTCGTTCACCAACACGACTTGCGTCTACATCTTCACCAACAGAAATAATTGTGCCCGAGCCTTCATGTCCAAGCACTTTGGGTGGTGTGGCAGGAAATAAACCTTGTGTGATGTGTACATCAGTACCACAAACACCGACTGTGTCCACTTTTACAATGACTTCTCCAGCGGAAGCTTCTAGATCGGGTGTTCGGTCAAGTGAAAAATCCGATCCCCCATGCCAGGTCATCTCGCGCATTAACAAGCAGTCCTCAAAATTACTTCAGCCCCACAACGAATAAAGGTTTATCCACTGCTAGGGCATTTTATTTACTGGGCTTAACAACAATGTTAACCAGCCTGCCGGGAACGTAGATAGCTTTAACCTCGGTCATGCCTTCCATATGGCGGGCAACGTTTTGACTTTCCCTCACCGCTGATATGGCACCATCTCGGTCAATATCCGCAGCAACCTCAATCTGGTCACGGAGCTTACCATTCACTTGAACAGCAAGCGTGATCATATCGCCTTTCGTCAGGTTTTCATCAAACTGAGGTAAAAGTTCTAAATGGATAGAACTTGAATGACCGGTTCGTTCCCACAGTTCTTCAGCCAAATGAGGGGCGAACGGAGCAATCTGTAATAACAATCGGTCTACACCGTCGCGCCATGAATTAGCAGAAATATCACCTGCATCAAAACGACGTATCAATTCCGTGGTGTATTCCATAAGAGCAGCTATAGATGTATTAAATTTGAACGACTCCATATCCGTGGTGACACGCTGAGTCGTTATATGAGATGCGCGTTCCAAGCTACGTTCACCATCAGATCCGTTCAAAATGGATTCATCTCGCTGTACCAAACCCCACACACGACCCAACCAGCGCCGAATACCGTTGATTCCAGAGTCCGACCAATCACCGCCTTGATCCCAAGGCCCAAGAAACATCAGATAGCAACGGATCGTATCTGCTCCATGTTTTGCCACCACTGGATCTGGTGTCAGAGGGTTAGATCGTTTGGAAATCTTCTTATGGTCTTTAATCAACATTCCTTGGTTCATCAAACGTGAATACGGTTCATCGAAATCAACAAACCCGAGATCACGCAAAGCCTTATTAAAGAAACGCGAGTAGAGCAAATGCATCACTGCATGCTCTGCTCCACCCATGTAGTGACTAACAGGCATCCATGCGCGAATTTTCTTCGGGTCGATCGGATGTTCATCCGGATTCGGACTGGCGAATCGAAGGTGATACCAGGATGAACACACAAATGTGTCCAGAGTATCGGTTTCACGCTTTGCCGCTTTTCCACATTCTGGACATGTAGTATTCAAAAACTCAGTATGTTCAGTTAATGGCGATTTACCATCAGGACTGAACTTCACATTTTCAGGAAGTAAAACAGGTAAATCTTGTTCTGGAACCGGCTTCGCCCCGCAGTCATCACAGTAGATAATTGGAATAGGCGTACCCCAATAACGCTGGCGTGAAATCAACCAGTCACGAAGATGGTACGTAACCGTTCTAGCGCCCCATTTGTTCGATTCGATTTTATCGGCGATAGCTTCTTTTCCATCTTTGCTGGTCATCCCGTTGAACTCTGCTGAATTCACCTGTATACCATCTTGGATCCATGCATTCGGCAGCTCGTCGCTATCCCAATCGGGTGGTGCAACTACGACTCGAATTTCCAAATCGTATTTTTTTGCAAAGATAAAGTCCCTTTCGTCGTGTGCAGGTACACCCATGACAGCACCTGTTCCATATGTGGCAAGCACATAATCACCAACCAGTATGGGAACTCGTTCACCATTCAGCGGATTGATGCAGTAGGCACCAGTTGCCACCCCGGTCTTCTCCCGTTCGGTTGAAGTACGTTCGATTTCAGTCTCTTTACCTGCCTGTGCAACGTATTGTTCAACAACCTTCCTTTGGGGTTCCTGAGTCAATTTTTCGACCAAAGGATGTTCAGGAGCCAATGCGACGAAAGTCACTCCGTATACCGTGTCTATACGCGTCGTAAACGTCTCGATCTTTTCTCCTTGTGCAAATTCCCCTACATCAAATCCGATCGTAGTCCCAGTAGAACGACCGATCCAGTTTCGCTGCATCGTCTTAATTTTCTCGGGCCAGTCAATACTATCCATTTGAAGCAGTTCATCGGCATATTTAGTAATGGCGAAGAACCACTGCGGAAGTGCCCGCTTAACCACACTCGCGCCGCAACGTTCACAAGAACCGTCTTTTACCTGTTCATTGGCAAGAGTGGTCTGATCTTTCGGGCACCAATTCGCCTGCCCATGCTCACGATAAGCTAGGCCATTCTTATAGAACTGCAAAAAGAAATATTGATTCCACTTGTAGTATTCGGGATCCGACGTAACCAACTCACGTGACCAGTCATACGAAGTACCCATGGCACGGAATTGCCTACGAGCTGTTTCAATATTTTCGTAAGTCCATTCACGTGCATCCGCACCTCGTTCAATTGCTGCATTTTCGGCAGGCAGCCCGAATGAGTCAAAGCCCTGCGGATGCATAACGTTGTAACCCTGCATACGCTTAAATCGAGCATATGCGTCTGCCGGGGCATAGGCATACCAGTGACCCATATGGAGGTCTCCTGATGGGTAGGGGAACATCGTCAAGGCATAATAGTTCTTCTTGCCTTCGACATGGTCTTCTACATTATAAATGCCATCAGATTCCCATTTTGATTGCCATTTTTGTTCGATATCAGAAGGGATGTAACGATCTAAGTCATTACCAGAATCTCCACTATCGGAACCGCCAGGAATCTTATCCGTCGTAGTCAATATTTCTATCCGAACTTATGCGTGATCGATGTAGCAGCGTTAGGCAGTCTCATTCAATTAGACCACTAACGGTAAACGCGAAACTTGCCAGATACCAGATTTTATCAATCAAAGAAGCTGGTGCGGGTTCGTGTTCCATTTTTTGTCAACCCTTGAAATGATTGACACCTCAGTCTACAAAGTAGAAACAACATCACCAACACGAATAATAGTATCGACATTTAATGGCTTCAAACGAATAGCAAATGTCGGCAGCTTAAGTTCATTAACTTTGATCAAGCTCTTCATAATTTCCTGATCCCGATGGCCATCTACCGGGTTGACATGCGTAGCTAGGCATCGCGTAACCGCTTTCTCAATTTCAAATTCACCATCACCTATAATCAAACGACCAGTCCAAGAAAGTTCCTCCCAGGCCTCGACACCACTGATCACAACATTAGTACGAAATCTGCGACCATCTATATGGGTACCAACAGAAGCTTGTAGTGCAGCTAAGGACTCTGAACTGTACAGGGTGACACCCCCTATCTCCGAATCATGAAACAAGGCCTGACGTCCATCTCCTATCAAATTCAAAGGGAGTCTCTCTGGATGTCCCACAAGAGGGTTTATTTCAAGAGAAGAGACGAATCTACTCACTGCTTCACTCAGATCAGACCGGTCCGCCTCTGAATCGATTGACCCAGACATCAGAAGTTCACGTCCAAGATTCAGCGAAAGGAGCCTGGAATCTGGATCAAATCTCATCTCAAGTCGTGATATTCCAGGAGTGTTTACCAAAGCAATAAAATTATGTTTTCTTTGCCATGAAACATCATCCGGTGCGCCTTTATCAGCAAAACGGAAAGCCAGAACCCTGTCACCTTCGACCTTTCCATTTGACACCTGTAGTTCTTCGAGACGCTCGGACGTGAACGACTTCACTGGATGCCGGTATAACTCAAGTACTTTAACCATTTTTTTTATCAAAACGTAATACCAATCCAAAGTGATGGTGAGATGAATATGTCCCTAGATTCGACTTCTAACATCGACGGATGCCTTAGAACTCAAAAGTTGTATAGATAAGTTACCAGCGGTCGGTCTTTTCAGGTCTAGCATCGAAATGGGTGCGCAGGTGAGGATTAGAGACAATATAGTCTTTAGTATCCATCACGATGTCTTCTTGCAGTTGGATAGACAATCCACCATCAACTGCGAGGACTTGACCATTGATAAACGAAGCTTCATTCGAACAAAGAAAGCCGACAGCATTGGCAATATCAGCCGGAATACCGGTACGCCGGACAGGATATTGGATTTCAAATAGCTTGAAGCCGGCATCATTCCCGACTTCATTCCACATCTCACCACCTCGCTCGGTGACAATATGTCCCGGAGCTATGGCATTAACTGTAATGCCCATAGGACCGAAATCGACAGCCATCTGTCTAGTAAGACCTATAACTGCAGCTTTCCCAGACTCATATATTAAAGAGCGAGGTGCATTCAACAAACCGTGAACAGACGACATATTTACTATTCGACCCACATTCTCTCTTGGTCTCGGTCCATGGCGACGCCCAGCCCCACCCCATACAGGAGGGTCAAAATTCGGATCGGCTCCTGATTCTTCCATCGCGGGCACACCAAACTTTGCACCGAGATACAAAGCTCCCACGAGAAGATCCATGCCTTTACGCCACGCTTCTTGGGTGACATCCACCGCAGATCCCTCGCTACCTGGACCGCCTCCATACGCATTCTGTACCAGTAGGTCTAGCCGCCCAAACAAGGACATAGATTTTTCAACCATTTCAGAGGCCACCAACTTGTCGGCGACATCGCCGATCATCAGCTCTATTTTGCCACCGGTCGCACGAATTTCTTTCACGGTTTCCAGTCCCGCTTCTTCATTGATATCGACAATCAAGACGCTGGCGCCATCATCTGCTAGACGTCGTGCACACCCGCCACCAATACCAAGCGCGCCACCAGTAACAATCGCAGCTCGATCATCAAACCTTCCCATTAATTCTGCCTCGCTACTAAATTTTTGAAATACCCGCTGTCAACTGAACCGAATACAACGACATAACATGGGACCAACAGCCGCCATATAATACCCACACAAGACGCTTTGCAGGCGCAGTTTCGTCGTGATCAACCTCGATTAAAATCTATGGTCAAGTAAAAGGAGAATGCCATTGGCATTTGATCTAGTTATTAAAGGTGGAACAGTTGTTGACGGAACTGGATCACCTCCCACACGTACCGATATCGGGATAATCGGCGATCGTATCAAGACTCTCGATATCATTCCCGATTCGAGCACCGATTCCACGAAAACGATCGACGCCTCAGGTCTCCATATTTCACCCGGGTTCATAGACGTCCATTCTCACGCGGATGCTGCGCTTTTAAATGACGGTCAACACAGCAACGGTATTCGCCAGGGAGTCACAACGGAAGTTATTTGTCCTGATGGACTGTCTCTCGCTCCACTTTCAAAGAAAAACTACAAAATGTACCGGTGGTATTTATCAGGAATTCTCGGGCTTGCACCAGAGCAACTTGACATGTCTTCCATTGAGATGTCAAAAAAGAATTACCACCGTAAAACCTCGTGCAACGTTGCTACTTTCGCTGGTCACGGTCCCATAAGACTAGAAGCTGCCGGTATGAATGATGTCCCATTGATCGGCGATAAGTTAGAGACCGCTAAGATTTTATTGAGAGAATCTCTTGAGCAGGGCGCTGTTGGATTCTCCACCGGCCTTTCTTATTACCCGAACAGCTGGTCCGACACCGACGAACTCTGTGAATTAATGAGCATTACAAAAGAGTTCGATCGCCCTATGTCTATTCACCTGCGCAACCACAATATCGACAGGGCATATGGTGGTGGTGGAATCCCAGAAGCGATCGAAATCGCCCGACGAACCGATACAAAGCTGCACTTCGAACACTACCGTACTTCCGTTAATTCAGCTGGACAAATAGACGAGCTTATGGAACCTATCGACAAAGCTAAATCATCAGGAGTCGATATCACTCTCGAAACGTACCCGTATCCCGTCGGATCATCATTTCCGCAAGCATTCTTCCCTGGCTATTTCCATGAGGACGGACCGGAAGCAATGATTAAAATTCTCACTGAGCCAAAGGATCGAAAAATATTAATCGACAAAATGAGCGAAATCGACTATTCAGACCCAAGAGAAAACGTCTGGACGCATATAGGAGACAAGGGAGACCAAAGGTTTGAAGGGTGGCTATTTAAAGATGTTGCTGAAGAGTGGAAAGTAAGTGTGGAAGAGATGATGTGTCGAATGATGGTTGAGACATCTCTCTGTTGCGGAATGCGAGTTGCACCTCCGGGTAACGTTCGACTGTGGAGGCAGGTAGAAGAAGACGTGATGAGTTTAATGGCACGTACAGACTACATGGTCGGATCTGACTCTATTCCAGTTGGTGGCATGCCTCATCCACGTGCTTATGGTTGCTTTGTTCGACTAGTTGGGCGGTTGCGTCGAAGATACAACTACCCATTGGAGCAAATAGTGCAACGAATGACCCAGAATCCTGCGGACAGATTTGGCCTAACAGATCGCGGAGTAATAAGAAAAGGCAAATTCGCGGATCTAGTTGTTTTCGATGAAAAAAAAGTAACCGACAGATCTTCATTTGAAGATCCCACCCTACATCCTGAGGGCGTGCCCTATGTGATAGTTAACGGTGAGATAGCTGTTGAAAACGAATCTGTAACCGGTACCCTGGCAGGATATGCCATTCCGTAATCTACCATCAACATACACAGGAATTTAACACTAACGCTTACTCTCTCTGAATCAGTTCGATTCGTATATCGCCTGGAGCGGCAATGAATGCAATGGTTACACCACCACCATTGTTGATAGGGCCTTCCTTAAGAACAGCACCGATGCTTTCTAATCGGGCAATATCGCCATTCATATCGTCAGTATCGAATCCAAAATGCTCAAGCCCATAATGGGGATCCGCATCGGCAGGTCCCAGTTTTTCATCAGTCCTTTCTGAAGAAATATTTATAGCCAGGCCACCCTCAGTCATGGTCGTAATAAACCTGTCCCCGACAGGACGAATACTATCTGAAGTTATCTGAACGTTGAAAGCTTCAACAAACCAGTCGGCAGTCTTCTTAGGATCGGTAGATTTCAGGTGAATGTGATTTACGTTAAATGGCATTTTTACTCTCGTACTGTAATTGGTGCGGCAATATATCGTCGGAAAATTGCTCGTTGAGGCTACTGATAAACACCGAACTCGTCAAACACCTAAGACATCAACCTATTTCAAAACTGTTTTGGAATACCCGGTGTTGTCGTTCGGAATGTATATACAGACGTCCTTGCCGTCACGAACATGGTGCAGTTATCAGTTCCGCCCCAGCCAATGTTGGCCGGTAATTCAGGAAGTTCAATCACTCCAAGGAAATCTTCATATTTATCCCATATCCAGATTCCGCCCGGACCAGTAACGTAAATATTGCCCTTTGCATCCAGTTTAAGGCCATCCGGAACTCCACTAAGCTCCCCTAGATTCCCATATGGCATCTCGGCAACAATTCTGGAATTAGTCAACAGACCGCTGTCATCAACTGAATATGCGTGAAGGTGAGGATCAGGTCTGCTGTTTGACACATACAACGTCTTTCTATCAACTGAAAACCCTAATCCATTAGGGTGATTCATGTCGTTTGCCAACAGCAGTAAATTTCCGTCAACGTTAATCCTAAATATGGATGCGAATCCAAGCTCTTTTTCAGGTTCCTCGAGACCTTTTTTATCGGGATCAGTAAAATAAAGCGACCCATCATGATGCAGAATAATGTCATTGGAACGGTTCAGACGTTTACCCCCGTAATTATCAACTAAAACCGTTATAGAACCGTCTGGCTCATATCTAACTATCCTGCGTGCATCTTGTTCACAAATCACTAAACACCCATTTTTGTCGAAAACTGCCCCGTTGGCGCCACCTGAAATCTTTCTTATAGATTCGGTAACTACCTCCTCTTGAAGGTGAACTTTGTAATGTATCTGCGCGTCAACGTCTGATACGAACAAGATGCCATCAGAATGCCATAAAGGCCCTTCGGTAAAAATAAACCCTGTTGCCAGTAACTCTGGTTCTGTGGACGTGAAAAGCGAGTCGATAATTTCCATGGTCTTTTAAGTTCACTAAAGTAGGAAGCAGACCTTATCCATCAGCGTATTAATCGGAAAACATTACATCACTTTGATCAGTTGATCGTGAATATTCGGCCATCCTATAACCACCACGGGCAATTCGTCATCTTTGGACCAGTCAATCACCTGGCCACTATCGTCCGTAACGCATATGCCCAACTCATCGGCTATCAAAGCGCCACCTGCCAAGTGAACAGGTTCGATACCATAAAACACTGCGGCCGGTAAGCGACCCAAGCAAATTAAAGAAATTGGATATGTAGCTGAGGCGAACGTGTTGATCTGGCTAACAGAGGGTATCCACTCGAGTCCTGATGCCAATTTCCGTCTCCATTCATCTGGCCCATCTACTTCAAGTCCAACGGTGGATTCGGACAACTTTTGACGTGGTGAAGATGAGGAAAATGGACTACCGTTCACAATCACTCCTTGACCTTTAATTGCTGACAGACGTTCACCCAAAGAAGGCAATGAGACGGATGCTGCAATCAAATCACCCTTTCGCCTCAATGCGATACTCACCCCCCAGTGATCCATGCCAGTACTAAACGGTACGGTTCCACATAAAGGATCCACAAGCCAGGTAAGTGATTGGTCCTGAGAAAGGTTAGTTTCACTCTCTTCAGATAGGATCCGTCCCGGTGCACGAGCAGCTTTTAATGCAGCGATAATCGCCTTATCACTATCAAGATCTGCGCTGGTAACCAAAGCGTTGGGTGATTTATAGAAAGCCTCGACCGAATCAGCGTTGTCAGGTCTAAATCGAGCAAGCAATGCTTTTTCTGCCGCCTCCGTTGCTGAATCAGCGGCGATCAGAATCTGATGAAGGTCGATTTCTCTCTCATTCTCTTTGTTCAACTAATACAACCCGTAATTCTTAATCATCGACACAATATAAAAACTAAACGTTCACAGGAACCATAGATTTTACTTTCGAAATTACCTGTCTTGTATTTTCAAACATATATTTCGTCAGCAAACTTCTCAATGCCACAATTTCTCCATTTGCAGCAAGATCACGACCCTGTCGAGCAATTTCATACGCCGAACCAAACAGCTCGGTCTGTAACGCGCTCAATTCAGATCGAATACCCGCCCTGGCTTCAATGCCAGCTTTCATACCGTAATGAGTCAATCGATAAAAATCCCACCAAGGGCTATCATGACTTTCCATCTGTCCGCCAACACTGAGCACAGATGGCAAATCACCCTCAATAAACATTGGCATAAAAACCGTCATGCAGGGCGAATACATCCCTGTCCAGTAAACAGGTAATCGCTCACCAGTGGCACATAAATCTGCAATCAGGCTCGCGGTTGAAGCTCCCATAGACTCTCCAGACGTTCGATGCAAGCAAATCGAAACATCCCCTTGTATGTCTGACATCGGCGGCTCTTCAGGATTTTCACCATCAGAATGATCCGACAATACTTGCATCATTGACCGAACGTCCAGCTTGCCTTCTCGACGGCTCAATAGTGACTCAGAGCGACATTGTCTCTTCGTGCCGCTGACAGAGTTATTCGGATCGCCAAATACCTTGGCAAAGCTAAATTCTTCACCAAGAGCGCTATCAAATAATCGCTCTCTGACAGCATGGGCCTCAGCTTCGGAAGAAACTTTTTCAGCATCATTACGTATCTGAGAAACATTAGAAATTGATCTAAAGTTGTGAATTTTGCTCACTGCCCAATCATGCCCAACACACTCAACTACATACGCGGAGGCAGGATCAGCTATCAAATATATGTTGTCATATGTTCTGACGCCATCGTCATTCGCAAATTTTCCCTGACCAAACTCAGAAACAAGACATGTTATGACATCCACCGCCTCTTCTGCGGATCTTGATCGTTCAAGGGCTATTCTGAGAGCTTCCATGCCCACTAATTTTGGAGTCTTTGCTTCTTTAAGTAACGAAGGCAACGCTTCGTTCCCGATCACCACCTGGTGCTCATTGAAGCCATGCTCATAGCCTGCGCACCAATATGGTTTTGACCCTACATGGCGATACGTATGACCAACCTGCGGTACATCGACGAACTGCGTACCGGAAAATCCGCCTGAGTGGTCAGACCCTGCAACCATCACTAGTGGTTGAGCCTCTTCCTGTGGTCTGTCACTATTCTTTGCGAAAACCGTATTCCGGCCATGTGTCGCACTCCCTAGAGCAACCATCGTGTCGCAGGACTCAAGCCAGCTGACGTTTCCCGGTAAAGAAGTCTGTGCGGTGTTCACTTTGATTCTCTCAATAGCTTTCTCGACGTTTTATATGGCTCACGACACCGCAACCATACACGCCCGTAGTGAAAAAATAACTGCCGGCAGTATGTAACGTCCAATGATGTCGATATAGCTGTGAATATGCCGAAATTACTAAGACTGCAACAAATCCAATCATCACTAAAATAAACACCAGCACCGTGGATCACTGATTTAAGTTACAAATAGGTTCCTGTTGATCGACAACACGAAATATCGCGTAAAAAAATCGGTAAGCTTTCGCATGCGGTTATTTATTAAAGTTTATTGAAAAATGCCGGAGGCAAATTTACATGATCGGTAGCAAAGTCTTGGTTCTGGGTGGTGGCTTCGGAGGAGTACAAGCGGCGGTAACCGCCCGCGCATCCCTCGACGCGGCACATGAAGTCACAATGGTCGATCAAAACCGCGTTACGCACCTGTGCGGAATGAATCCTTTATTGATCGTCGGCGAACAAGATGTCAACAAAACCGGAAGATCGCTCGGGCGGCTATCGAACCGAGGCGTAAAGTTCATCGAAGCTAATATCAATTCGATTAACGTACGCGATCAGAAAGTCATTACGTCTACCCAAACTCTAGATTATGACTATCTTGTTATCGCACTCGGCGCTCAGTATGACTGGAACGCTGTTCCTGGAGCCAAAGATGCTTACTCTTTCTATGATTTTGAATACGCACGCCGCCTGCGCCGACGTTTAAGCCGTTTGAAACGCGGCAAAATCGTACTTGCCGCATCAAAGCCTCCCTATAAATGCCCGCCAGCGCCTTTCGAAACCGCCATGATCCTTAACTGGTGGGCTCGAAAAAAAAGAATCCGCAAAGACATCGAAATCGCAGTCTACATCCCCGAGCCAGGCCCTCTCGGGGTTGCGGGCAAAGAAGCGTCAATTCGAGTTAGAAACGCGCTTCAACAACGTGGAATAGAACTAGTCACACAAGCAGGGGTCACAGAAGTAGCGTCCAATGGTCGTGAAGCTTCATTTGAGGATGGATCGTCAACATTTGCAGACATAATCTCAACAATTCCCGTTCACAAAATCCCAGATGTGGTCACTGATTCTGGTGTAGCCAACGGTAAACCATGGGTTCCGGTTAACACACAAACTCTCGAAACGTCTATTACAAACGTTTTCGCTATCGGAGATGTAAACGTGGTTCCATCAGGTGAGTTCGCAATACCAAAAGCCGGAGTGTTCGCGTCCGGCCAAGGAAGAAAAGTTGGAGAAGTCATCGCTAGCCGGATTAACCACTCAGACACTCCCGATCCTTACGATGGCGTGGGATTCTGTTACATGGCATACTCAGGCGGTCGTTCTGCGACGGTTGGAGGAAAATTCCTAACTGGCGATGGCCCTCAAACTGCCTTAAGCGATCCCACTGTGTCAGGAAAGAAAAATAAAGATCGATTTGAACGAGATTGGCGTAGCTTCAAAATTTGATCGAGTCAAGACCAAAGTTTTAAACGGAAATAATTCTAATGATTGCAGTAAGAAGAACGTATCTTCCAAAACCTGGAACCGGCGGAAAGTTGGCTGAGCTTGTGAAAGAGGCCTGTGATGCCATGCAGAATGCAGGATTCAACAGGCCAACTGTGTATAAAGCATGGCATGGATCACATGGTGCTCTACAGACCGAGCAATTATGGAATTCAATTAGCGATTATGAACGATCAAGGATCACGGTCAGAGAAACCCCCGAAATAACATCCTTATTCGATCAGATATACCCTCTTCTAGCCAAAACCCACAACACAGAAATCTTCGAGGTCGCCGGCTAATTTAATCTCGAACTCCGATAATTTCAACATGAATAAACGTAAAGAACGCACCTCGTTTATCAACCCACTCAAGCCATCCGCGTGAAATTTCCTCAAGGTCGTTATCCGTAGCAATTCCATAATCCAATGCACGCCTGCCGAGTTCAGAATGCAAAATACGCTCAGCCCATTGCTCTCCCCACCATTTCAAACCATTTTGATCTGAAAACGCCCAAGTCGAGGTAGTCACATCCAAATCAGAAAACTCCGCCTGGATAAACCATTCCTTCAGTCGCCGACCTGCGCAGTCATCACCACCGTTGCGCGCAGCAACGCGGCTATAAACATCTAAAAAGGCCGAAAGTCGTTCATCTGGTGGCCACAATACGGCAGTTCCCCAATCAACCTCTCGCGCTGCACAGATCCCTCCAGGTTTTAGAACCCGCTTAGCCTCAGATAATGCCTTCACAGGCTCAGATAAATGCTGCAGCACCTGATGGGCATAGACGGCGTCAAAGGTTTCAGCCTCATACCCTGTGTCGTAAATGCTTTTGACCTCGAATCTAACATTCTGTGTGCCTTTTTCATTTGCCCCAACACGAGCCTGATCAATCACCACGCGTGAGTTATCTATACCTACTACAGAACCCTCAGGAAGTAGATGCTCTGCAAGATCTAAGGTGATTGTTCCCGGGCCACAACCAAAATCTAACAAGTGCATCGGTGATTTAAGTCGAGGCAACACAAAAGATGCGGCTTCACTGGCTCTCCTGGCTGAATGAGCATTTACTACTGATCGGTCATGCCCATGTGTGTACTTTTCGAAATTCAAAGGTGCAATTGATCCAATTAAAGATTTGCCAGCAACATCATCGTGTGTGGAACATCAACAACCCAAGGGCCATCGGTGCTCAGCTGGGCATGCACCTTTTGATTCGGTAAAAGCTCGACCTCACGCTCACCATCCAGAGCAATCGTACCCGGATGCAAGTCAATCTCAATTTGCTCTCCCGGCATTATCTTTCGCCAGTCCATAATATCGACGTCCGATACCGTGCCCGGTGCAACCGGAGCTCTGACTGTAGTAGCGTTCGAACCTGGTTTACCATCCATCCGTATATACAGCCCATACTGATCGTCAATAGAAACCGGGGTAAGCCTTGACCCTATAGAAGAGAGCCCTATGCTCGCAGGCTCTGCACGTGTTAAAAACATAGCGTGTAAAGTGCTTGTATCCCAAACAGCACGAGCACCGACGAACATTTGAGTGGAAACAGCAGCATCCACCAGAGCTTCATCATGTAGCTCGCTATCTACGTAAATATCTATCCGCTTAGATCGCCGGCACACGTCATCACGTGTTAATACTCCCGTAGCTACTGAACCCGCCGCGATACCGGCAAGGGTTCCTTCTGTGTTAGCTGGAAAAACATTATTCGTGCCAGTAGAAATAGGAACCAAGGGCACGTCAAGACAACCTTTGGAAACGACTCTGTTAGTACCGTCACCTCCGAGCGTAACAATACAATCCACACCTCGTTGAACCATCACTTTTGCAGCATTCGTAGAAGCTCCCTGATGATCAGCTATAGGCATATCGACAAACTCTATTGCTATTTCGCCTTCAACATCTGCTGATGCTGGACGCGATAGTCCAGAGTGATCTGGCATTATCAGGATTCGATCAGTCCCTGTAGAAACAACACCGGCAAAAACACGACGAAGAATATTCGCCTTTTCTTGATTTGAAACTACTCGACCGTGTGCAACAAGTCGACGTATGTCTTTCCCGGCCGCCGGGTTGGCAATAATTCCGACGGTACTCAATTAACCAATTCCTCTAGCATCGAATAACGTTTAAGCCTTCATCCAGCCTGGGTCACTCAACAACCTAGCTATCGCCTGTATGAATTCCGCAGCAGGAGCTCCATCCCATGCCCTATGATCAAAACTCAGACTCAGATTTGCAATAGAACGAACTACAATTTCCCCGTCAACTACTACAGGAGTTTCCTGAACCGTTCCAACACCGAGTATTCCTATCTCGGGTGGGTTCAACAATGGGTTAAACGTCTCAATACCGTAAGAACTTAAATTTGTGATCGAAAAAGTGCCATGTGTCATCTCATCAATGGAGAGGCTATTCGCTTTGGCTTTTCGAGCTAAGTCACGAACGTTTTGGGCAATTTCCAATAGTGATTTCTCGTCGGCTTTCTTGACAACCGGGACTAGGAGGCCTTCAGATACAGCCATAGCAATCCCGACATTGATTTCATCTAAGATACGGACCTCATCTCCGATTAAATGCGCGTTGGCATTAGGAGCTTCTTTAAGTGCTCTCGCTGTTGCCGCGATAACCAGATCTTGATATTGAGGACGTATCTTGTGGGGTCGCCAATCCCCAACCAGTTCACGCTGATACCCAATCGCATCAGTCACATCAGCGGTTGTAGAAAGTGTCACGGTAGGAATATTTGTGCTCTCAGACATGCGACGAGCGATTGTCCCACGCAAACCCGACAAGGTAATTGTCTCCCTAACCGGGACAACTGACTCCACCAAAGTAGTACTCGCAAGCCCCCCTGAACTAATGCCTTCCGCTGCGGATTTAACATCCTCCTCTGTCACTCGTCCACTTGGTCCAGTCCCCGTCACATTTGATAAATCAACACCGATTTCTTTAGCAAGTCGACGTGCTCGCGGGGTAACAATCTGCTTACCGCCTTTTGGAGCTGCAGACGGCACAGACGCTGGCTTGGCAACAACAACTGGCGCAGGAGTAGATGCAGAGCCAACTACCGGTGCAACTTCTGGAAGATCCGATTCTGAATCTCCAGACTCTAAAACATATCCCAGTACGGTTCCAACATCGACTATCCGGCCTGCCTCGACATCGATTCTACCGAGCGTTCCATCAGCGGTGGCCTCGACTTCTGCATTAACTTTGGCAGATTCTATTTCGACAAGTTGATCACCATTAGCAACCGGGTCGCCAACAGATTTCAACCATTTAATGACCTCGCCGTCGTTCATCCCCATGCCCCACTGAGGCAGGATGATTGGTACAGACATAATTACCATTCTCGGGCCAATTCACGGACGCAACGTGTATTGGCAATGCCCAGTCTTATCATTGCGATACTGTTTGGGCTCTGGATATGTAATCAAAATTAGCGTCGGCGATTATCTTAGCGCAGATATAAGGCAAGTCGGGGGCTGATCATACACACGAATGATAGTGAACCCATGTTCATTGCAGAAATTTCATTGCTTTTCCCTGCAATTTTTTGATGTAATACAGACACACGATTACATAAAACGCGATTGCAAGGCCTACGTAAGCTCAACTGATAATTGACTGAAATCTACAACAGTTAAGTCAGGTTCATATATTTCATAAGTTGCTTCAAACGGCAAGTCATATCGATTCACATACACACCCCTAAAACCACAACTACGGGCACCCATAACATCAAAAGAATTTGCTGAAACCATGATTATCTCTCCCGGCTCCAGTTCCAAATTTCGCGCAGCGCGACGGTAAACTCCTGATTTAGGTTTAAAAAAGCCTGCCTGTTCAACCGATATAACATCATCGAAATCGAATTGAATACGATTTTCTACAAGGTGCTCAAGAAACAAAGGGTTGCCATTTGAAAGCGCCACCAATTTATAGTGTTTACTCAAGCGGTGCAGGGCAGCCACACATTCACTGAACGGCGACAGCAATTGCCACCCTTCCATGAAACGACTAATCTCCTCACCGTTAGGATTTAACTTGTTCGCTCGCGCCACGTACACAAATGCCTTTTGTACGGTTTCTAAGTACCCGGAATGGCCTAACTCAAGAAGTGTGTCTTGATACTGCTCTATCCTCTGCCTGTAGCGAAGTTGCTGCCACATTGTGTCAGGGTCAGTATGAGATCCGCGCCTGTCTAGAAAAATCTTTAAATGGGGTGTGAGGGATCCCGCCAAATCAAGAACCGTACCAAACAGGTCGAAGGTAAGAGCTTTACAATTCTGAAATATGGGATTCAACACAATTTCTATCTCACCAGAATTCTGATCAAATTTTATTACCCGTTAAATCGCCCGTTCTTTTCTCAGCACAAAAGAAATAGCCTTGGTAATGAAAACCTTCGACTTATAAAAAAATCTGAAGTATCTCAGCTTTCAAGTGTGCGTTTTACAGCAGCTGTCACCTTGTCAACATCCGGATACACATGTGGTTCAAGGGCCGGGGTATACGGAATATGTACTTGCTCAGAAGCAACCTTTTGAATTGGAGCCTGAAGTGACCAGAAACCCTCTTCTGCAACAATGGATGCAATTTCTGAAGCAGCGCTGCAAACCTTATGAGCAGGGTCGGTAATCACAAGTCGCCCTGTTTTCTCTACAGAATTTAAAATTGTTTTCTTATCAAGCGGAACTAAAGTTCTCGGATCGATAACCTCTACTGATATACCTTCTTGCGCAAGTTGGTCAGAAACAGAAGCTGCAATGTTTACACCGCCAGCAACACCGACTATTGTGCAGTCAGTTCCTTCGCGTACCATCTCAGCCTGGCCGAACGGCACAACTAGTTCGTCTCCAGGAAGATCCTGGTTGTCAGGAACTTCACCACGCATGCCGGCCAGCGTTCCATCTTCAAAAACGATACAAGGGTCATTATCTCGAACTGCAGATTTGAGTAAACCCTTCATATCAGCGGGGTTAGATGGAACAATAATCTTGATACCAGGCATGTTCATAAACATAGGGTAGGAACGATCTGAGTGGTGAGCAGCGGATCCGCCACCGTAGAACATACTTGCGCGGTAAACAACAGGAAGTGTTGCCTGACCTCCAAACATATACCGCATTTTTGCAGCTTGACTAATCAGTTGGTCCATACCGACCCACATAAAGCTGGTGAGAGTTTCAACTATCGGACGCATACCTACAAGAGATGCCCCGATTGCAGCCCCAAAAAAACCGTTTTCTGAAAGCGGAGTATCTAAAACTCGTTTTTCACCGAATTCACTGAGAAGATTCGCTGTAGCTCCGTAAACAGATCTCCGAATATCCTCACCCATGATGAAGACGCTTTCGTCTCGCTTCATCTCTTCAATAATTGCCTGATTAATTGCTTCTATAAATACTGTCTGAGCCATTGCTATCGGTTACCTGTAAAGTAGGGAATATCTGAAAAAGTATCGTATTCAATTCATTATGGGAACGGTATCGGGTCAGCCCACATATCCTCGAACAAATCGGACGGTTCCGGGAATGGGCTATTTCGAGCAAACTCTGTAGCCTTCTCGACCTCCTCTACCGTTTGTGCGTTAATGTCATCACATTCTTCACGAGTTGCCACACCCTGAGAAATTATATTATGCTCGAGAATATCCAGCGGGTCGCGTTTACGCCAATTATCAATTTCTTCTTGTGTCCTGTATTCACCTCGTCGTACACGACCAAGGCCCAAAGAATGCTCCTCAAACCTGTAAGTTAGTCCTTCAATAAGGCTTGGACCATCGCCTGCACGTGCCCGTTTAACCGCAGCAGCGGTTGCTTCATACATAGCAATTGCATCCTGTCCGTCAACAAGAATGCCAGGCATGTTATAAGCCGACGCTCTATCTGAAACATGTTCAACTGCTACAGTTTCAGCATACGAAGTTGTCACTGCATATTGATTGTTTTCACACATGAATATAATCGGTAAGCTCCACACTGACGCCAGGTTCATAGACTCATGCAATGCGCCTTGATTTGATGCTCCGTCGCCAAAGAAAGCAAGAGAGACGAATTTTTCACCTCTAATGCTGGCTGCAAGGGCTGCACCCACTGCCACAGGTACCGATGATCCCAGAATTCCAGATTCACCAAGAATTCCGATCGAGTAGTCCGCAAGATGCATTGACCCACCCTTGCCTTTGCAATACCCGTCCTTCCGTCCATAAAGCTCCGCCATGGCTTTGTCCACCCGACCACCTTTAGCAATCGGATGTCCATGTGAACGATGATTCCCTGCAATATAGTCCGTGTCCTCCAGTGCAGCGCAAGCACCAACCGCCACAGCTTCTTCACCAATGTACGGATGAGCACCGCCTGAAAATTCACCGGCTGAATGAACTTCGATTACTTTCAATTCAAAGTTTCGAATCATCCACATGCGTCGCAGCATCAGCAACAAAAGATCACGGTTCATATCCATTTTTTTCCTCTAGAACCTCTCCAGATCAGCCACTCGAATAACCGATATTGTGTTTTTACAACCACCAAGCGCCGTTTCCGGGGAAACAACTCGTTCAGGGGAATAGATAGCCCTGGATGGAATGGCGAAATTATAGACCCCATAGCCACAAACTGCTGGTTACTTCAGGGTATCCATTTATCGAATCATGCCGTATCCAATCAGAAATGATCCTGCAATATAAATAGTCATCATTAGCCAATACCTACCTAAGAATAAAGCCTTAGATGTCTTGTGTCTTAATGCATACATCGCACAAAGGCCGCCCAGCCACCCTCCAACTACAGCCCATACTAAGAGCGTATGTTCAGAGATACGTCTTTTTCCATTGCGAGCATTTCGTTTATCAAGCCAAATCGTTACCGCTGAACCAATGTTTACCGCAACAAATATTAACAACCAAAATTTCACAAGCTGAAAGTTGCTAAAAACATCAACCAAACTGTTGCTCATGAAAAAGCTTTCCGTACGAAAAACCATGGAGGATTTTATACTGGAGCTGAACTCAGCGAATATATCAAGAAAATGGTACTATTAGAGCCTCGTTTACAACTTGTGTAAACAAGTGTGAATCTAATCTGATTCAACCCTACATTCTTGGCCCATCGGCTCGCGCTACAAAAGTTTGTTCTGTGCTTGCCGGGGTCAATCAAATGATAGGGACTTAATCTAGATTCCTGTTCTCCACCGCAGGGCAAGGACGACGAATGGCAAAGCGAAAAAACGGTAGCTCCAGCATCACCGGTGGCTCATCCCAGTACAGCGCTGAAGACATAACTGTAATGGAAGGCCTTGAGGCCGTACGAAAGCGCCCAGGGATGTACATAGGTACAACCGGTACAGAAGGCGTATTTCATCTAATCAGAGAAATCGTCGATAACAGTGTCGACGAGGCTATGGCAGGCTTTGCTAGCAGAATCGATATAACAATCCACAAAGATGGATCCGTAACAGTCGTTGATGATGGACGCGGAATACCCGTGGATAAACACCAGAAAACCGGACTTTCTGCCCTCGAGACCGTGATGACAACCCTGCACGCTGGAGGAAAATTCGGTGACAAGGGTTATCAAGTGTCAGGTGGGTTGCATGGAGTTGGCGCTTCGGTTGTAAATGCATTATCAGAGTGGACCAAGGTCGAGGTACGACGAGACGGTAAGGTCAGCACTCAGATGTATGAACGCGGCAAAACCATTGGAGATATGGATGTTCGAGAATCAACCGATGATGACCCGTCTGGCACTGGAACAACTGTCTCCTGGATGCCAGACAGCGAGATCTTCCCGGCAATCGACTACGACTGGGACATCATTGCAACGCGATTCAAGGAAATGGCTTATTTAAATCAAGGTTTAACTCTTCACCTCGTTTCTCATTGGCACGATAGCGTTTGGCCATTTAACGACGTAACTTATATGTTCGACGGTGGTGTCCAAAGTTTTGTTAGATCGTTAAATCGACAGCGTGGTTCCGTCCATCCAAATGTCATGTATGCACAGGAAACTGTCGACGAAGTCATGGTGGAGGTCGCACTACAATACAACGATTCTTTCATAGAAAATTGCCTGTCCTTTGCAAATGTTATTCGAACAGGTGACGGTGGCTCACATGTCACCGGATTTCGGTCAGCCCTTACTCGTGTACTCAATGACTATGCACGCAAAAACAATGTCTTTGGAGTAGGAAAAGACGATATAAAAAACCTATCCGGTGAGGACGTACGAGAAGGTTTAATGGCGGTTATAAGCGTCAAAGTTAAAGACCCCCAGTTCGAAGGCCAAACAAAAGGTCGTCTTGGCAACCCCGAAGTCAAAGGAGCCGTAGAACAGATCGTCGGACGCCAACTCACCGAATTTCTTGAAGACAACCCTGGAGATGGCGCATTAATCATCAACAAGTCAACAACTGCTGCACGTGCCCGCGCCGCAGCCAAGAAAGCACGGGATCTCGTCATTCGAAAGAATGCGATGGACGGCGGATCACTACCAGGTAAACTAGCCGACTGCACGGAAAAAAATCCTGCTAGTTCAGAAATATATATCGTCGAGGGTGAGTCCGCTGGCGGGTCAGCCAAGCAGGGAAGAGATAGGCAATTCCAGGCAATTTTGCCTTTACGCGGCAAGATCCTGAACGTTGAAAAAGCTCGTCCCGAACGAATGCTGGCTCACGAAGAAATCGCTGCACTAATTACCGCACTTGGCGCCGGACTAGGCGAAGATTATGACGAGGAAAAGTTACGATATCACCGCGTTATCATCATGACTGATGCAGACGTTGACGGAGCTCATATCAGGACACTGTTACTCACATTCTTTTTCCGAAATATGCCACAAATCATCGGGAACGGTCACCTATACATCGCACAGCCACCTTTATACCGAGCCTCTCGAGGGCGTTCGGGAAAATGGCTTTACTCTGATGCCGAACTAGATGAATGGACCGCAAATCGACTATATGGAACCATAAATATCAAGTCAGAATCAGACCCTAGTCTTACTTTAAAAAGTACAAAAATCGGACGGGTGTTAACACCTCTGCGTGAATACATTGACTCGCTTGAAGTTGCCAGAGTTCTCAGCATTCCAGAAAAAGTTATTGAAAAACTTATAAAAGACCCCGACTACGCTTCTCTAGACTTCAGGCCTGAGCGACCAATAGAACCCGAACCCGAGATTGGCTCAGAATCCGAACAGGTTTCTCTATTTGATGAGTTGGATGAATCTGCGAACGAAGTTATCGAAGAGGTAGAACCCATAATCCTTCCAGATAAAACGTTCGACATCGATGGCTATACCCTAACCAAAGACATATTCAACAACCCCGCCGTGCGGCGCCTGCACTCGCTATACCCCGTCATTCAACAGATCTTAGAAGCGGGAGCACTGACCATTACGAAAGGCGATAACGTTGTTGCTGATAACGTTGAGTGGCATCAACTTCCCTCAACGTTGGATAATAATTCAGACAGATCAGGTGTAAACATACAAAGGTACAAGGGCCTGGGCGAGATGAATCCTGAACAATTGTGGGAGACAACGATGGATCCTGACGAAAGAGTGATGCTAAGAGTAACCGCTGACGATGCCATGGCTGCCGACGATATGTTCCGAACACTTATGGGTGACGATGTAGAACCACGACGAAACTTCATTCGGGCTAACGCACTAGAGGTCAAAAACCTTGATGTGTAAATAATGATCTGAAATCAATCAAAATACCAGGTTAAATATTTACCACCTTTTTATGTATGCCTAGATATTTTGGAATGTAAGTTAAGACTTCACACCACTACAGTAATTTCCCCCTCAGGCGTCGATTCCCAAAGTTTGAAAAACGGTATCCTACGACGCTCCAGCTCATCCCCGCCTCCCTGGTGTCGGTCTAAAACAGCCATCACCATTACAACACTGCAACCGAAATTTTCAACGGCGTCAATTGCTTTCAGCAAACTGCCACCAGTCGAAACCGTATCATCAAACACGACCACTTTCATTCCAGACTTTAAGTTACCTTCAATTTGTCTACCCACACCATGTTCTTTTGCTTCAGGTCGTACGAAGAATCCGGTACTGGTTTTTCCATCCAAATGCGAACGAAGGGCTAACGAACCTACAATCGGCACGGCAGCAACGCTAGGACCACCAAATGCGTCAACATGTGATTCCTCAATCACAAAACTGAATGCCCTAGATATCAAATCTGCCCCTTCAGGGTCTGTGGACAGCATACGTCCGTCGAAATAATAAGAACTTTTTTGACCTGAGGACAACACGAAGTCTCCAAACTTCAGCGAATCCAATTCAAGCGCTCTTTCATACAAGCGCTTGGCAATCTTATTGAGATCAGATCTTTGGATCATATTTACTCCTCTTTACGATATAGGCCTTTTGATTTGATGTACTGGACAACCGTTTGAGTCGTAAATTCTTTAATCTGTTTTCCTGACCTATTGAAATGACGGATCTTGGTTGCCGATATATCTACCATAGGTCCCTCCAGGTATTCCACTTCTATGTTGATATTTGAGCCACTACCTAGCATAGGTGTCTTAATTTTCATGGTAGGGCGACCGACAACCACAACTGTTGCAAAAATTTGGATTTCTTCAGTATGTTTCCATTGATGAAATGAATTCGCCGAATCTGCACCTATGATTAATTTGAAGACAACTGAATCACCCAGTTGTGTACGTAAATCTCTTAAAGTGTCTATGGTATAAGTATGCCCTTGGCGAACAAGATCGACATCTGAAGCCGAAAAATACGGCACTGTTCCTACCGCCAACTCAACCATATTAAATCGATCAGTAGCTGATGCTTCTGGAGGGTGTTTCCTTAACCACTGATCAGCAGCTACAACAAAGATCACTTTGTCCAGACCCAACTGCAGACGTACGGACTCTGCAATTGCCAAATGACCATTATGAATAGGATCAAATGTGCCACCAAAAACCCCGATTTGCTCAATGCTGCTTGGTGGAGTCATATTAATCCCAGTCGAATTCCCAATCACCAACCATAACGGTATCGCCGTATTCAATACCTGCATCGCGAAGTGCTTTCGTTATTTTCAGTTGCTCTAACCGATGCTGGAATTGAATACGAGCTTCCCAAATATCAAGGTTACTACCTCGAGCAAGACGAACTGCTTTTTGATGAACAACACGCCATGAACCATTTAGGTCACGCACAATCACTTTTCCGAGCTCTTTTGCCTTAGGTTTTATTACCACAACATCATCATTCAAAAATTGTGAAGTTCTTTTTTGTTGATAAATTTGTTCTAAACAATCTGCCATCGCTTGTTTAAGTTCATCTAAGCCCGCATATGTTGCAGCTGAAACAAATATTGTTTCCGAATGTAAACCTTTAAAAGATTTAATCGATTCTGTTATTTCGCTTACCAATACTGAAACTTCGTCAAGATCAAATTTATTAATAGCAAGAATCTGAGGTTTTTTTATCAAATCAGCATCAAAACGAGATATCTCTTCATTAATGCTGATTATTCGTTCAGCTATATTGTCCTCACTGCCATCTACAACGTGCACAAGCACCTGAGTTCTTTGAATATGTTTTAAAAATTCGTCACCAAGACCTATACCTTGATGAGCTCCTTTTATTAAGCCTGGAATATCTACCACTACAAAAGTTTTATGTTTGTAATCTACAACTCCTAAAACAGGTTCAATCGTTGTAAATGGGTAATCCCCAATTTTTGGTCGAGCAGCACTAATTGCAGTCAAAATGCTGGACTTCCCAGCATTAGGCATGCCAATAAGACCTACATCCGCCAAAAGTTTAAGATTGAGACGGATTCGTCTAATCTCACCATAGCCACCAGCTTCAGCTAAAAGAGGTTCTTGATGAGTCGCATTCACAAAATGAGCATTCCCCCAACCTCCTCTACCTCCTTCGGCAACAATCATTTGATCACCTTCGCGAATAAGTTCCCCAATTAATTCTTTATCTTTACTATCTTCCCAAATCCAAACTTCCGTTCCGACCGGAACAGTAACTTCAACAGTTTCACCTTTCGCTCCATTTTTATGATGCCCTTGACCATTTGAACCATTTTTAGCAATGAAATGTGGCTGCCAATGAAATTTGGTAAGAGTATTAATTGAAGAATCAGCAATTAGTACAACATCACCACCATGTCCTCCATCACCACCCCCTGGTCCACCACGAGGCAAAAGAGCCTCTCTAATAAAAGAGACTATTCCATGTCCTCCATTACCTGCACGAACTTCTATTACTGTTGAATCAAGCATGTGGAAATCTAAATAAATTTTATGTCATGTTAATTAATACTAATAACAATAAGGAATGTTGGTATGTGGAAATCAATCTCATGGTGAATACAAAAGGATCTGTGTATGACATGGGTAAAACTAAATTAGTAAGTGAATATCACAGACTTTTTTTCTTTTATCTGTGTAAAACCTCGAGTGATGGGGAAGAAATATCTTCGTGGCCATAAAGTTTTACACAAATAAATGCAAGTTCTTTGCAATAACTAACATTGTTATTAACAATAAGGGTGAATGCCATATATTTGAGTTCACCAACAATCAGATGCTTGCCCTATATGTAATGACTTAACGATATATGGAGAATCTTTTAAAAGCCTAGAAGGTGTTTACTTAAAAAAAGTTAATCAGTTTAAGCAGAAACTTGGGGTGAGCGAGTTAATATGTTTCTGATTGCAGCCAAATGATGACGTTTTGAATTATCGGTTTCCATCAGTTGTTCGAAACGTTTTTGTGCGTATAGAACGGTTGAATGGTCTTTGCCACCTATGACTTGCCCTATTCGTGTTGATGTTAAGTGTGCATCTTCTCGAAGCATATACATTGCTATTCGTCGAGCTTCTGCAGTCGCTTTATCACGACGTTTCCCAATGATTCGGTCAACAGAAACCCCTGTGTGTTCTGACACGGCCGATAAGATCTGATCTACTGATATGACATCAGTCGGGATTTCCACCAGCAAACTTTTCAGAGCTTGGTCCGCAAGTTGAGTTGTTATGGGATCACCTACAAGTTGTGAGTAAGCAATGATCCTGTTAAGTGCTCCCTCTAATTCTCGAACATTTTGATGAGGTCGTTGTGCAATTTGATCAAGCACGGTTGGGTCAAGGTCTGGCATTTTACTTTGAAGAATTGCATACCGTGATTCGTAATCCGGTGGTTGAAGATCGACTTCCAGTCCCCCGGCTAGCCTAGACTGTATTCTCTCTTGGAGCATACTTTTACTTGCTGGCTCGTCTCCGCTGACCACAATTTGTTTGCCGGCCATGTGTAACTCGTTAAAAGTGTGGAAGAAACCTTCTTGGGTTTGTGGTTTTGATGTTATGAACTGGATATCGTCCACCAATAGCACATCTGTATTGCGGTATCGTTCTCGAAAATGATTGGATGATCCTTCTCGAATAGCGCTGATGTATTCATTGGTGAAGCGTTCACTACTTACGTACATGACTTTCAGTTGGCGTTGATGAAAGGCATGTCCAATAGCGTGAAGAAGATGGGTTTTACCAAGACCAACCTCCGAATAGATGTAAAGCGGGTTATAAATGCTTCCTGGAGCTTCCGTAACCTTGATAGCGGCTGCTTGCGCAAGGCGATTTGATGGGCCGACTATGAACGTGTTAAAGGTGAATGAATTTTTTAACGAATAGGATTTTGCGTAATCGATTTTCCCATTTTGTTCAATTGTTCCGGCATTTATATTTTCAGCATTAGTTTTTCGTGGTTTTTCAACAGTTATATCGCTGTTTGAACCCTCTACTGTGAATTTAACCTCAAGATTGCGACCAGCTACTCGTGATACCGTGCGGTGAATAGTTCCAGAGAGTCGCTTTTCAAGCATTTCAGCGGCAAAAGGGCTGGGGGTTGAAATTGTGAGAATGTCGTCTTCTAGACTGCTTGGAGAAGTTGGCTTTAACCACGTTTCATAGTTTGGTCTGGGTATTTCTAATTGGAGCTGGCCTAGAGCCGCAGACCAAATTTTTCTTGCGTTGACCGTTTCCGAACCCTCACTATAATCCGGGCACAAAAAGCCCTAGGCCGGACCTGCCGGATAATTAAAAATCGAACAATATGTGGAATACATAGACCAACGAATTCGGTAGCTGGACGTTACCTGAGGTGGTGTCGGTCTAAGGGCAACCGTACCATGTATGAGGGAGGGGCATGCAACCCCTTCGGTGGCCTATTTTACTCAGATTTGATATTAATTTCCCAACAATATTGTGACAAGATTCACGACTGAGTTTGCGCAGCCTTAATAATTGATTTTTAAGTGACGTAGCGCGCCGGGACCGCACAGAGGTTTTTGGTAACCGGTTTGTGGTGCGACGTTTGTAAAGTTGTTGTATGAGAATTATTTTTTTTGGTTCACCAGATGACGCGGTTCACTTATTAGGATCGCTAATTAAAGCCGGTCATGAAATTGTGGCAGTCTATACACAGCCTGATCGTAGGGTGGGCAGGGGTCGGACAAAACAGGCAACCGCAGTAAAAATCTTTTCGGAACAGCACGGGTTGGATACATTTACTCCGGTAAGCCTTCGCGATGATGAAGTTGAGTTTGAGAGGATGCTAAACATTGCAGCGGATGTATTTGTAGTTGTTGCTTACGGTCGTATGCTGCCAACAAAAATTCTTGGAATTCCATTATTAGGTGTTGTTAATGTTCATCCGTCTTTGTTGCCTTTGTATCGAGGACCTAGCCCGGTGGCTGCCGCCATTCTTGATGGGCAATCACAAACCGGGGTTTCATTGATGCTACTCGATGAGGGAATGGATACTGGTCCAATACTCGCTCAATCAATTCCGATAGATTTGTCTGGACGTGAACGACGAAGTGACTTGCAGGCACTTCTTTTTAAAGAAGCCGAGTCATTATTGTCCGGTACATTAACAGAACTTCAGCGCGGAACGGTTACTCCTGTTGTTCAGGATAATGCTGCAGCATCTTTCACTCAACTGCTTCGTCGATCAGATGGTGAAATTGAGTGGACGGCATCCGCTGTGCACATTGAGCGCATGGTACGCGCTTATGACATTTGGCCAGGCACTTTTACAACATGGAACGGTAAAAACGTGAAAATTCTCTACTCTAAATTGATGGACGGTACGGAAACAAACCCAGGTCAGGTTACATTCAGAAACGGACACTTAAGTGTTAGTACTGGTGCTGGCTTGCTTGAAATTATTCAACTGCAATTGGAAGGTCGTCAGACAGCATTTGCAGTTGATTTTGTGCGTGGTCATCCTCAAATCGATGGATCGATCTTAGGTGATTAGACATGTCAAATATTATGTAGTTTCAATTTGAACGATTTCTCGGTGGGCGATATGGCTTCGGACGTGATCAACATTGGTCAACCACCAATCACTTCCATAGAAATCGGCTTCACATTTGGCAATGTTGTCTACTGAATCACCATATGAGCGAATCCAAATAAATTGGGTACGCTCCTTGTTAACCCATGAGCATTCGACTTTAATGTTTGCCTTTTCCATTAATGGAACCAGCTTTGGAAAAAGTTCGAGCCAGCTATCAAGTTGACCTTTGTTGATGGTGTAAGTTCGCAGGTGTGCAATGGTCATCGGTTATGTGATCTCCGTGTTAATGGGTCAAAGGCAATGAAATAAATTAAGGTGATGTTACTTTGACAGTGAAATTTTGCCATCATTTTGTTTATCAAAGCCTATATATGTTGATTAATAAACGCGGCGTAATGCAATTACTATCGTTTCATCATTCCCATTAAAGCGCGTTTGCCACCAGGTCCGGATAATTTTTTCATCATTTTCTGCATTTGTTTAAATTGGGACAGAAGTTGGTTTACTTGTGTGATGGAGGTTCCGGAGCCTGTAGCGATTCGTTTACGTCTTGAACCATTAATGATTGTGGGATCGCGCCGTTCAGTAGGTGTCATTGAGTGGATAATAGCCTCCACTCGTGATATCTGACGCTCGTCAAGGTCTTTGGAGTTCATTTTTCCTTTTAAAGCACCAACACCGGGAACCATACCCAGGATGTCACTAATGGAGCCCATTTTCTTAATGGTGTTGAACTGTTGGAGCATGTCGTCAAGATCAAATTGGTTTTTGCGGATTTTAGTTTCAAACGCAAGAGCTTGCTCGGTATCGAATTGAGTTTCAGCCTTCTCGATAAGAGATTCGACATCTCCCATCCCGAGTATTCTGGATGCAATTCGATCAGGGTGATAAACCTCTAATTGGTCGGCCTTTTCTCCAACAGTCATGTACTTGACCGGAACACCAGTTACTGATCGCATGGAAAGAGCTGCGCCACCACGAGCATCTCCGTCCATCTTCGTTAAAATTATTCCTGTTATTCCTATCCTTGAATTGAATGTACTACCTGAAATTACCGCATCCTGTCCGGTCATGGCGTCAAGAACAAGAAGTGTTTCTACAGGTGATGTGGCGTCTCGGATTTCCTCGAGTTCGTTCATTAGTTCATCATTGATAGCAAGGCGGCCTGCAGTGTCAAGGATGAGATAGTGTGTACGCTCGCTGGTAGCTTTATTAACTGCAGCTTTAGCGACGGTTAATGGTGTAGAGTCGGGGGATTTTTCCGTGTAAACATCCAGATCTAGTTGTCGACCTAGCTGTTCGAGTTGTTCTATAGCGGCTGGTCGCTGCAAGTCACACGCAGCCAGCATTACTGAGTGTTTTTGTTTACGCAGATAAAGTGCTAGTTTGGCGGCTGATGTTGTTTTTCCGGATCCCTGTAGTCCAGCAAGCATAATTACACTTGGTGGTTGGCTAGCTCTTTCCAGTCCAACTGTTTCTTCGCCGAGAATGTTTGTTAGTTCTTCACGGACAATTCTAATTACTGTCTGTCCGGGTGTTAGAGAGTTATAGACCTTATCGCCACTTGCACGTTGTTTAATGTTTTTTACAAATTGGCGTGTGACTTTGAAATCGACATCAGCTTCTAGAAGAGATAGCCGTACCTCACGTAGGGCCGCATCAATATTTTTTTCCGACAATTTGCCGCTATTTGTTAGCTTTTCAAAGACTCCACTAAGCTTGTCGGAAAGTGACTCAAACATGATTAAAGTTTACATGTCTTGATTAGGAAATTTATAAGCATGAACTTTATAAATAGAGGAGATTGCCAAGACTTTTAAAAACGCTTTTCTTAAGACTTTGAATGATTCGGTCAGGATTTGTATTCCCTAACATTTACACTTACAAAACTTAATGGTGAACAATAGATTGTGAAATACGGTTAATCACTTGTCAGTTAATAGAATTAAAAAAGATTTCACACTTATTGCTCATAGAGGAGCATCATATGATGCTCCTGAGAATACGTTCGAAGCGTTCGATCTTGCACTGGAAATGGGATTTGACAATGTTGAGACAGATGTCCAATTGTCCAGTGATGGGCGCTCTGTATTAATTCATGATGAATCTTTGTATCGAACCACTGGTATTCAAGGCCTTGTTGCTGAGACCAGCATAGCCAAAATTAAATCTTTGAATGCTGGTCTTTGGTTCGAGGGTCCAGATGATGGTGCTGGGTCTACTGGTCCACTTGCATATCCTGACGCTTTTGTGCCGACCTTAGATGAATTTCTCGAGCGTTATGCAAAAAAAATCCATGTTCATCTTGAATTAAAATCTACTCAGCCTGAGTTGCCTGTCAAAGTTATGGAATCTTTGAAAAACTGGGATTTTCTTGATCAACACACAGGTGATTATGTATCCCCCGGGCTTACTATCTCATCGTTTCATGTGGATCAGCTTGAACGTTCCATTGCACTAATGCCTGAAATTGCACACGGTTGGTTGCTTCAGAAAATCAACAAGAGTTCCCTAAGGGTTGCATTTGATCTAGGGCTGGCGGGTATTTATCCAAATGCCATGAAAGTTACTAAACACCAAATAGATCACGCAAACGAATCCGGGCTGTCTGTCAGAACTTGGGGTATAGGCAATTCGGTACAAGCTTTGAAACGTGCGTACAAGTCAGGAGCTACTGGCACAACAGTTGATTGGCCTATTAAGGCACATAAAATGCTTGCTTCGATTTAAAGTTATTTATTTTTGTAGACTGTAAAAGGGAATGTTTGTTAGCAATATTATTGAGCCAATTTTGTTCTGTGCTTATTGGTTATTTCAGTGGGCTGAAATGAACGTGTTTGTCCGGGCGTCTAATTTTTTGGATGTAAAAATGCGATAAGGTCTGGCTAGATAAATTTAGTATTGGTTTTATTCATATCCTTCACTTATATAAGAAATTCCTAGAACGAAAATCAGAAAACATATGAAAATTGAAAAAATTCGTATCCGCCATGTATCTGGAACAATAGAGACAGATGGTCTTTTTTGGGAAGAGCGACTGGTAATGCCGCTTGATGTGTACCCAGAGTTTCGCGATAGCGACAATCGAGTTAAATGGAGTGATCAGACCGCCGATGATCACATGCCTCATGACGCATATTTTGTTCAAATCGAAACGGACGAAGGGGTTGTTGGAATTGGTGGACCGATGGATATGTCGGTTGCATTTATTGTTCAAAACGAGCTTGCTCACTATTTAATAGGTCGCGATCCTTTAGCTACGGAATTTATTTGGGATATTTTGCACCGTGCAATGGTTCATGGCCGTCAAGGCAACACGATGATCGCGATCAGTGCGATAGACAACGCACTCTGGGACCTTAAAGGGCGTTATCTGGGAATGCCTGTTTATTCGATCATTGGTGGCCCGACTCGTTTAGAAATCCCTGCATATGCTTCTATGCTTGGCTTTAGTGTTCTTGATATTGGCTTGGTCAAGGAACGTGCAAAGCAATATCAAGAACTTGGATATACAGCTCAAAAATGGTTTTTCCGACATGGACCAATGTCCGGTTCTCAAGGCTTAAAGAAAAATGTTGAGATGGTTGAGGCATTGCGTAACACCCTGGGCGATGATGATGACATCATGCTTGATTGCTGGCAGTCTATGGATGTGAACTATGTCATTAGATTAGCTGAAGAGATTGAAGAGTTTAATCCTCGCTGGCTCGAAGAGTGTGCAATGCCCGATCGCATCGATTCTTACAGAAAAATTCGCGAATCTACAAATATTCCCTTGTCTGGCGCCGAGCATCACTACACACGTTGGGGCATGAAGGAATTTATAGATGCAGAAGCTTTAGATATCCTGCAACCCGATATTTATTGGGCGGGAGGGTTGTCTGAAGTGTTGAAAATAGCCGCGGTTGCCACAACCGCTGATCTCATTACCATTCCACATGGTCACTCAACCAATGCTGGCATTCATTTTTCTGTAAGTCAGTCTCCTATTCACACTCCGTATCAAGAGTATTTGATCAAGTGGAATACAGTTCATCAGCATTTCCTGAAAGATCCGGTTAAACCTGAAAAAGGTTTCATCAATGCGCCTTTAACGGTTGGAATGGCTATGGATCTTGATTCTGACAAAATCGAACGAGAAGAGGAACCACGCTTCGGGACATGACTGAGATATTGCAATGAATTAGCACATTCATTGATTGCGATTTGATTAATTAGTTTTTCTCAGTAGTTGTTCCGCGTACTTAAGTTCCATTTCGGTGAGCTTATTCACCCTGCGCTTGAAGTTGGGATCATCTGAAAATTTTGCATTTACGAAAGCGTCTAATACTTCTTTCGCCACCGACAGGCCTATGATCCACGCACCGATACATATCAAGTTGACATCATCATGCTCAACGCCCTGATGCGCACAGTAAGTGTCATGGGTTACAGCTGCTCTGATTCCCGGGACTTTATTCCCTGCAATAGCGGCTCCAACTCCTGTTCCGCAAACAAGTATGCCGCGTTTTACTTTTTTGGAAAGTATTGCTGAAGTTACTTGCTGAGCGATATCGGGAAAATCTACGGGATCTTCAGAATATGTGCCGTAATCTGTAACTTGGTGACCTTTCGATTGCAAATACTCAATAACAGGGCCTTTCATTGAGAATCCTGCATGGTCACCTCCTACACCTAATCGCATTTTGTCATCTCCCGTGTATGTTTTGGATCAAAAGATAATTAATTGATATTGCCAAAAAGTCCTGTCGGATCCGTCCATTTATCAGGAACCCTTAGAGATAATACGGTCGCATCGCACGTCAACACACCCTGGGACGAGAACAGGTCAACACAGACAAGTGACTTATTGTTTGCTTTCTCTGTCAATCGTGCCCGGGCTGTTACGGGACCATCAATTGGTGTTGGCTTACGATAGTTCACCGTCAATGACGCTGTGGCGTACCAAATTTTTTTACCGTCACCGATATCCCTTCCTTCCGTCTTGTATGCCTCAGCAATCGAGGTGCAGACACTATGACAATCTATAACGGCAGCAATGGTTCCACCGTTCATGACGTCCGGAGGCATAGCGGTATGATGTGGTTCTGGCTGGAAAGTGCATACAGCTTCATCCCCATCCCAGTATGATTTAATGCGTAGCCCTTTATCATTCCATGCTCCGCAACCGTAGCAGTGATTGTCGTGAAGTCCGTCTTGAAAATACGTGCGCTTAAGTTCACTTTGGCTCATACTGCTCCTCGAATATCATTTATTGACTCTTAGGTATTTAATCACATCACACGATAAGATTTTCCGACCATGGTGCAAGCGATTTGAATGAGGTTGGTGGCATGGTTTATTTTCGTTCGCGTACATAACATTCAATGAGCATGGTAAAACCTCAATCAAAACAGATGTCACTTTTATTGGTGACGGTTGCTACGTTCTTATCGCTTTCTGTTTGGTTTTCTACAAATGCTGTAGCAACTGCACTGGAAACCGATAAATCGATTGGTGAATCCTCGATGGCTGTTCTCACTATTGCAGTTCAAATTGGGTTTGTGTTTGGGACACTGTTTATATCTTTTACCAATTTGTCTGACCGTATAAATACCCGAACTCTTTTTACAGTTTCATCAATACTTGCAGCTATAACAAATTTGCTCGTGATTCCTTTGGATTCAACCGATGCTTTGATAGTTACACGATTTGCTACAGGGGCATTTTTAGGCGGTGTTTATCCAATGGGTATGAAAGTTCTATCTGGTTGGTATGTTTCAGGTCGAGGATTTGCAATTGGAACACTGGTCGGTGCCGTTACGCTAGGTTCTGGAACTCCCCATATTTTGATGTCGGTATTCAGTGAAAACTGGCAAATGGTAATTCTTGTAAGTTCCATATTGGCTATCACGGGAGGAGTGATACTCAAGGTATTTGTTGGCGATGGCCCACATGATGTCGTAGGTGCAAAATTCAATCCTCGATATCTTATTTCGGCATTATCTGAGCGTGGGCCTCGTTTGGCATTGATTGGATATCTTGGTCATCAGTGGGAGCTTTACGCTATGTGGGCTTGGATTGGAAGTTTTATGTTCTATGTATTGGAGGAGAGGCCTCTTTTTGGTGATGGGATTCAGCTTGCCAGTGTAATCACATTTCTTGTTTTTGCTGTAGGTGCGGTAGCGAGTTCTCTTGCTGGTGCTTGGTCTGAAAAAATAGGTAGAACTGCTGTTGCGACCATTGCAATGGTTATCAGTGGTTGTGTTGCACTATTTGTTGGGTTTATACCTGTTGAATGGAGCGTATTGATCGTTATTTTTGTGTTGATTTGGGGCGCATCGGTTATTGCAGACTCTGCTCAATTTTCAACCGCGATAACGGAGCTTAGCGATCCTGTTTATCGTGGGACAATGCTTACATTTCAAACGGGTGTCGGATTTGCCCTTACTGCCATATCAATTTGGCTTTTGCCGGTTGTTAAAGACCTGTCGGGGTGGGGTTGGGCTTTTGCAATTCTTGCATTAGGACCAGTAGTAGGAATTACCGCTATGCTCCGTTTACGTTCACTTCCTGAATCAAGAAATCTTGCTGGTGGAAAGCGTTAACAATTTCTTTCTTGTTCGGTGTTTAACCGTGAGTTACAGGTTTCAGCTTGACGCTATTGCAGTGCGGCGCCTGCGCCGGAATCTACGTGAGCGTTTTCGCGACTTACTTGCACCATTCAATGAATTGGCAGGTCTTTCTGGTAAAGAGAAAAAATCGTCTTGGGTTTGTTTCTTGGACGATTTGAATTTTCGAGGTTTTGTAGTTCCTGGGGCTTTTGAATTGGGCGCGATGCCTTGTATTTTGGCCAGGTATTGTCCTGTATACGAGGTTTTTACAGATGACACGTATTCAGGCGTCCCTTCGGCAACAAGATTTCCGCCCTGCTCACCAGCTTCAGGGCCCAAATCAATAATCCAATCAGCATTTTTGATCAGATCTAAATGATGTTCAATTAAAATTACTGAATTTCCAGCATCTGTTAAACGGTGAAGGACCAACATCAGCTTGGCGGCATCATCAAATGAAAGTCCAGTAGTTGGCTCATCTAGAATATAGACAGTTTTTCCGGTTGAGCGTTTCGATAGCTCAGATGCCAGCTTGATGCGTTGTGCTTCACCGCCTGACAAAGTTGTAGCTGGCTGACCAAGATGAACATATCCAAGACCTACGTCCGTGAGTGTTTTCATTCGATTGGCTATTGCGGGTATGTTTTCGAATAATTTACTGGCCTCTGAAACAGTCATATCGAGTACTTCCGCGATGGATTTCCCTTTGAATTTTATTTCAAGAGCCTCGCGGTTATAGCGGGCACCAAGGCATATCTCGCAGGGTACGGTGACGTCTGGTAGGAACTGCATTTCAATTTGAACGTAACCGGCACCGCTGCATGCTTCGCAACGACCACCTTTTACATTGAATGAAAAGCGACCCGCCTTATAGCCGCGAGCTTTAGCTTCTGGCATTGAAGCAAAAATATCTCGTATGTTCGTGAAAACACCTGTGTATGTCGCAGGGTTGGACCGTGGCGTTCTACCAATTGCCGATTGATCAATATTTATGACTTTATCGATGTTTTCGAGACCTGTTATCTCTTGGTGATCCCCAGGACGATCCTTTGACCGGTAGAAATATTGGGAAAGCTTTTTCGAGAGTATTTCGTTAATCAAAGTGCTTTTGCCTGAACCTGAAACTCCTGTCACGCAAGTCAGAATTCCTAGCGGGATAGCGATCGAAACATTTTTCAGGTTATTTGCTTTTGCGCCAAGGATCCTGATTTCATTTCCATTTCCCTGGCGGCGTTTTTTAGGGACTGGAATTGATTTTCTTCCACTTAAATACGCGCCGGTGAGGGAATCTTTGTTTTTAAGTACTGCTTCAATTGAACCTTCGACTACCACATTTCCACCGAGCTCTCCGGCAAGTGGCCCCAGATCTACAATGTGGTCAGCGGCCCGCATAACCGCTTCGTCATGCTCAACTATTAGTACGGTGTTTCCAACATCTCGCAAGTTCTTAAGAGTTCCGATAAGTCGGTCATTGTCTGATGGATGCAGTCCAACAGATGGCTCGTCACATACATATAACACCCCCATTAAACCTGAGCCAATTTGAGTCGCAAGTCTAATACGTTGTCCTTCTCCGCCCGAAAGCGTCGACGCGGCTCTGTCTAGTGTCAAATAACCTAAACCTACCCTTGAGAGGAAGCCTAACCTTGCTTCAACTTCTTTCAATATTTGGGTTGCAATAGCTTGTTCGCGGTTGTTCAGAGGATTTTCCACTTGACGGTTTTCATTGCCAGGCCAGATACCAATTCGACAAGCCTCAACCCATCTCAGGGCGTTTTCTACAGATAGGCCGGTGACTTGTATGACATTCATTCCAAGGACGGTAACGGCCAATACTTCTGGCTTCAAGCGGGCACCATCACAGGCCACACATGGTTGCTGGGTCATGTATCTCGCCATGTCTTCTCGCACGCTGTCAGATTCCGTGTCTACATATCGACGTTCCATGTTTGGTATGACACCGTCAAAAGCCGTTTGCCATCCATAGACACGCCCTTTTTGAGTTTGGTGTGAAATTTCTAGTTTCTTTCCACCTGTGCCATACAAAATCACGCCTAAGTGAGATTGATCTATGTCACGAATGGGTATGTCCATTGAAAACCCAAAGTGTTTAGAAAGTGATTGCAAGGTTGAGTTATACCAAGGGGAGTTAGAGCCAGATCTGGCCCATGGAGTAATTGCTCCATCATTTAGACTCAAGGACTTGTCCTGAATTACAAGGTGTGGGTCAACTTCCAGTTTGTATCCGAGACCTGTGCAGGTTGAACAAGCGCCAAATGGTGTGTTGAAAGAGAAATTACGTGGCTCAAGTTCTGATATCGATATATCGCAATGAACACAGGCGAAGTGCTCGGAATAAACAACATCTATGTCTTTATCACCGTTTCGACCGAGTTTAGAGGCAATAAGATTGCCCCCAGTAAGGCGTAAAGCTGCTTCAACAGATTCGGTTAGTCGGCCTGGATCAGTGTCGTCACGAACGATTATTCGATCCACTAAAACATCAATGTCGTGCCATTTGGTTTTTGCTAACTTGAATTCTTCTGAAAGATCATGGGTTTCTCCATCGATCCGTACGCGTACGAAACCATCTCTTCGAGCTGCCTCAAGCACTTGGACATGCTCACCCTTCATGTGTGTGATCATAGGTGCTAGTACCTGTAATCGAGTTTCATTCTCCATCGAAAGTATTGAGTCGACGATCTGTTGAATTGTTTGGCGTTGAACTGCGCGTCCACAATTATGGCAATGTGGCCTTCCGGCCCGAGCAAACAACAAACGCAGGTAGTCGTAAATTTCTGTGACGGTTCCGACTGTGGATCGCGGGTTTTTGGAAACACCTTTTTGATCTATAGATATTGACGGACTCAATCCTTCGATATGATCTACGTCGGGTTTTTCCATTCGACCTAAGAATTGACGCGCGTACGCAGATAGGGACTCGACATACCGCCTTTGGCCTTCGGCAAATATCGTGTCAAATGCAAGACTACTTTTACCTGACCCTGAAACACCTGTAATTACTGTGAGCGTATCTCTTGGTATACGGAGGTTGAAATTTTTTAGGTTGTGTTCGCGTGCGCCGCGAATGACGATATCTGCGTCAGGCATATTTCAGATTGTCGAACTGTGTTTGTCTAAAGAGGTGTCGTGAATAGCGAGGAACGCTTTTCATTGCCAATTCAACCGAGTGTAACAACCTCTGGCGAATTCTTAGGTTTTTACGGCACTAATCTGAGTCTGAACTCTTAATTTGTTTAATTACGTGGCCACTATCATGGTGAGTCCGAACCTCGTCCATGAAAGGCTCGGATCTTAACCTTCGATCAAGAACATGATGAATTTGCTCTCGCAATATCCTTGAAAGTTGTCGAATATCACTTTCCTCAGCCTTCAGCTTCCCTGCTTGTGGCATATCGGTTTTAGACAGGAAACGTAATAACTTTATTGTGTTTAAGCTAGCCGGGAGCAGTGCGGTTTCCCCAGTCGGTCGAGAATCATTGTGAATAAGCCCGCCTCGACCCGGTGAATACAGGTGATTATTTGGCTCTAGCTCGACTCCAGTTTCGACGCATTGAGAAAGCTCAGGAGCGAAACCATTGAGTTGTAACAATCTCATTTCAAAGAAGCGGACTATCATTTCCTGGTTTGTAGTTGTTTCTAGTGATTCCAATACATTTATCAGTAATTGGAACAATGGTCTGTTTGCGCCGTTCTCAACGGAAAAACGTTCTGATAATTCCGAAACGTACGCAGCGTGTGAAAATCGTTGCAGATTGTCACGCAGGCCTCGAAAGCCATTTACTGTTGAAACTTGACTCAAACCATGCAGAGTGCGGGTTTCACGGACAGAAACAATTACGTGTCTGAAAAGATCTAAATGCCCTCCAAGTTTTGAGCCAGGTTTTCGGGCAGATTTTGCAACCCCGCGGATTAATCCATGAACAGGTGCGACGAGCGTCACGATCCGATCCGCTTCACCAAGATTGCTTATTCGCAGTACAACGGCATCGGTTGTGTATGTGAATGGGCGCTTGGGTGTCATGTCATTGCATCATCGTGACGTCTTATATTCGTTTCGATGGTTAGTCATCATTGATTTCATTGTGGGTAATACATTTGCCCCTACACGGTTAGAGGTATTTCCTTTCCGTGTAACGTCTGGCATATAGATCGGGTCAACCACGGTTAGCGTGTACTGGGATAAGATTTCGTACTGCATCTTACTAATTACGATACCGTGTATCAAAGCTACCTCTCCGCAAATCAATCATGCGAATTGTCAGGGCTTTGAGGGATCTCCGTTCGACTTTCTAGAGCATGGGCAAGTGTTGAATCATCGGCATATTCGATGTCTGAACCGCTTGGAAGCCCGCGGGCAAGCCGAGTGATAGTTATCCCCGACGGACCGATTAATTTTTGTATGTACATAGCGGTTGCGTCTCCCTCAAGATTAGGGCTAGTTGCAATGATTATCTCCTGAACGGTTTCATCTTGCAGCCTTGAGATTAATTCTCGCAATTTTAAATCTTTTGGCCCAATGCCATTGACAGGCGAAATTATGCCATGAAGCACGTGGTACTGGCCAAAGTAGACTTTTGATCTTTCAATAGCGATGACATCGAGTGGTTCTTCAACCACGCAGATACGAGTTTGATCTCGTTGCAGATCACCACATATTGCACATTCCTCACCCTCAGCGATGTTGGCACATATATTGCATAGGACGATTCTCTCTTTGACGCCAAGAATTGCGGCAGCAAACTCATTGGCTTCTTCTTCAGGCATTCGAATGAGGTGATAAGTTAATCGTTGCGCGCTTTTGGGACCAATTCCTGGCAAACGGTGAAAAGCTTCGATTAGTCGGGCAACTGGAGGTGCAGCCGATCGTGCAATATCGGAAGAAGCCATAATTACGTCCGGTTCTAATTACATCAGGCCTGGAATGTTCATTCCGCCTGTGATTGCAGCCATCTTCTCCGAAGCTAATTTTTGCGCCGTATCCATGGCCTCATTGATGGCTGCAAGGATCAGGTCTTCAAGCATCTCTACGTCTTCAGGATCGACGACTTCTCGGTTGATAGTGATTGATTCGACCTTTGATCCACCGATTACACAAACTTTTACCACCCCGCCACCCGAGGATGCTTCCGTTCGTGCCAGTGAAACCTCTTCTTGTACAGCGGCAAGCCGAGCTTGCATTTGCTGAGCTTGCTTGAGCATATTGCGATTCATCATTGAAAGGTGATCCTAGATACCTTGGTCGATTGTTCAGAGTTTCGAATAAAACTGAACTCGATAATCATACGTCGTTACCAGTAAGCTTGAAATCTTCAAGTGTTAATAAAATCCAAACCCATGCACAAAGATTAGTCTTTTTGTAACGCGTGAACCCACTATTGGATTTTATTTTGCTCCTTATCTTCAACGACAACAGTTGCACCTATTGCCATTGCAGCCCGGACCATTGCACTTTCTTGTTCTGCCGAAACTGGCAGATCGTTCCCTGACTGTGTGGTGGATTTAGTATTTGAATTATTGGTTTCGTCTGTCTCGCGGGGTGAAATAATTTCTAATTCAAGTTCTGTGCCATAAGTATCGGTGATAGCAGCTTTCAATTCATCTCTGGAACGTTGATCCTGCATTTCTTCCATAAAGTTATTTTTTAAGGCGTTGCTTTTAAAACGAAGTGAAATCTTCCCCGCATCAGGTTCTGGGACCTGCGTGTTTCGCAATAATGGGCCTACGACAAACCGACGGTTCTTAGTCCGTCTCATTGCTCTAACGACTTTGTCCCACTTCTCTTCGGCTGGGGTTCGGTCGCGTGGAGGGTTAGATTTTTCAAATTGTGAGTTTTGCACAGTAGATTCAACAGAAACCTGAGATTGAGTCTCAACTGTTTGTGAATGATTTGCAGCAGACTCAGTTTTCGTTCTTGAATGAACGGTATTAGCCGCAGGATTTGTAGTTGCTTGTAGTACCGCTAGTTCTAACGGTAAAGGGGATGATGAACTGACTTTCATGTCAGCTTTTCCCAGTGAAGTGAGGATATGCAAGATCTGATTTAGCTTTGCTGGCCGGGCCGCCGTAGACATTGTTGTAGAGAATTCCGAACCCTTACTAATTGAATCTTCCACTCCGGCTTTCATTAACAGTGCGACGCGCAGTGCATCTACTGTGCCTGAATGTAACGCCCTGAGATCTGAGCCTCGTTGGGCTTCGCGGTTTATGACTGTTAAAGCTTGAGCGGCGTCTTTGACAAGAAGTGCTGACGCAAGTTCAGTACTTGTGGCTATATCTCCGAGCCCTAGAAGCTCACGCGCTTGTGATTCGGTTATTTCAGAGGGTTCTGCATTCTCGCCAGTTTGACCGTATGAAATGAATAACTGCTCAAGAAGATTTTCTGCGTCACGTAAGCTACCCCAAGCGGACCGTGCAATCATTTCTAGTACGGCAGGTTCAGTCTCGATCTCTTCAGCGTCGCAAACTTCGATCAGTCTATTGATGACGTCTTCGTTGGATAACCGTTTAAAGTCGAAGCGTTGGCATCTGCTTATAACGGTGGCTGGGAGCCTGTGAGCATCCGTGGTGGCCAGAATCATCACAATATTTGGTGGTGGCTCTTCCAGTGTTTTGAGCAACGCGTTGAATGCTTCTGTGGTAAGCATGTGCACTTCATCAATGATGTACACCTTGTATTTACCTGAAACTGGCCTGAATTCCGTTTTTTTTTGTAATTCCCTAATATCATCAATTCGGCGGTTTGATGCTGCGTCGATTTCAATCAGATCCATATAACGGCCTTCGTCGATTGCGATAGATACGTCTGAATCTGCTACAGGCTCGCCTTCTTCGGTGATTTCAGAGTTAAGTGCTTTTGCCAGTATTCTTGCAGTCGAGGTTTTTCCAACGCCGCGCGGTCCGTTGAATAGGTATGCGTGCGCAACGCGATCTGATATCACAGCACGTTTGAGGGTTTTGGTGATGTGTTCTTGACCCGCAACTTCGTCAAAACGGGTAGGTCGCCATTTTCTATAAAAAACTTGATTATTAGTCACTGGAAAAAGGTAAGTTTCGGAGAATCTAAGACCATTAATTAAAAACCTTGGACAAAATTACTTCAGTTTTACCAAACATAACAGTCTCTTCTTCAAGACTGGCATGATCGTAACCTAATAGATGCAGCACCCCGTGAATTGTCAGCATTGCCAACTCATTATCGGTGGTATTCCCATTTTCTGCTGCTTGACGAGCTACTTGTGGCAGGCAGATGGCAATATCACCGAGCCGTTGTTTATTGACTCTGCCCCGAATACCCGAATCGGGAAAATCAGGCCACTCATCTGCATCTATATTGTCGTTCTTGGCGTATGTGTTGAATGCAAGCACGTCGGTGATTTCGTCCTCCCCTTTGAATTCCCGATTTAACTTCCGGATTTGCTCATCGTTAGCAATCATAACCGTTACATCGATAGGCCCGGCCTTGTGTTCAGCATACAGGGCAGATTCAGCAGCGTTCTTTACCACGGAAATTGTTGAAGAGGAAACTGGTTCCAGATCACATATAACTTCTACATGGTCAATTTTAATATAAGACAGATTAGTGTTGGATGAAGGTGTCACTGTGCCGTCATCCTAGCATGAGTGGATACAAAATCGAACTTTGGCTTCAGTCTATTCGAGAGGCGATCTCGGCTTCTTCTGCAAGTACGCGGATTTTGGAATAAAGGGGGGCATATCTCGAGTCTGCGTCTGCGAGTTCACCGGCTTTGGATCGTGCAGTTAAGATGCCAAGTCGTATTTCAGGAGAAGACAGCTGTCCGACTTCTATATATGTACGTGCGTTGTATAGGCTTGGGATCAGTTTGTCGCTTATAGCGCGAGCTACCCACCGTTCTGCTGGCGGTGCAGAAACTTCTTCTGCCATCTGCACGGCCTCATCCAGTGTGTTTAGTACATCCTGCCCCAAAGGCCAGAGATCTTCAGCTTCTTTGATTACCATTTTTCTGTGTGTTTACGGAATTTTTTTTGAACAGCAGCCAAAATACCACAATAAGCGTTGATCCGAAAATATCGGAAACTACGTCCATGACATCGGGTGTACGACCTTCAATATTGGATTGGTGCATTTCATCAAAAATCCCATACGCGAAGGTCACAAATATCGTTAAATAGACTATAAGAGGCCTAGAAATGAGGCTTGATAACAAAAGCATGCGTAGAACGAATACGCTTAGTACCATGAAAAGCCCAATGTGAGCTAACGAATTTGCAAATGGCAGCCACGTAACTGTGCTGCTGACGTTGTCGAAATCCTTGGCGGGTATATCTGATAGTGCGTAGATGAGGGCCATCCATACGATGCTCAAAAACCCCCATAGCCAGGGTCGGTCAATCTTCTTCACTATGCAGTTTGCCTAGTCGAACCATTGTGAATCGAATGCTAGTGACATTGGGCACCACCAGTCGCTTTCTGTTGCTTCAGAGACTTTCTGCTGGAAAGTGGACATTAGATCGTTCCATTCTTCAGCTCGTTTTGAATCTGTGTAACTTTGGAAATCTCTACGCGGATCGAATTCGTCAGGCACCGTGCAATACATAAATAGGTGGTTGCCGCTTCGGAAAATCTCCATTCGTTCGATTCCGATTCCTGTCAACGCATCGATAACTTCTGGCCAGACGTTGCGATGGTATTCCTCGTATTTGGCAATGATTTCGGGATCGTCTTTTAGATCCAACACCTGAGCAATTGATTTCGACATTTGTATTCTCTCCACCTCAAAGGCGTTCGATGTGTTGTATTAGGCTGATTTCGATGGGCGCATAGCCTACACTCTGCAGCATATGCAATATCGACTAATTGTAAGTCTCTAAAGGATTAATGTTATGCAACGTGTGGGATTCGAGATGAAAATTCACCCCGAAATGGTAGAAGAGTATAAACAGCGGCACGATGATATATGGCCTGAAATGTCAGCCGCTCTGGTTCGGACAGGATGGCGAAACTACACGATCTTCTTCAAGGACGATGGAACACTATTCGGCTACGTTGAGTGTGAAGAGTCCTTTGAAGCATCATTGGAAGGTATGTCTCAAGAGGAAGTGAACCAAAAGTGGCAAGACGATATGTCATCCTTCTTTCAACTTCCCAAAGGGGCTCATCCCGATAAAAACATGATCCAATGGCGAGAAGTTTTCCATGCTGACTAGTCAATAGTGTCAAGGAAAGCTTCAAGTAAACTTGACCTCTATGATTAAACCAATTCGCCTTAACTCCGATTCAATCGAAGTGTCAAGTGCGCTTGAAGCTATTGAAATTTATTTCACTAAAGGTTGGTCTGATGGCCTTCCTGTTGTACCGCCGACAGCTGAATCCGTCTCGATAACACTTGAAGCGGCTAACCTGTCGCCTGAGGAAATTCTTGGGATAGAACCTGTAAAAGGTGGTGTTATCACAGCGGAAAAAGCCGCGATCAATGCCGTAATGGCTGGTTGTAAGCCGGAGTACATGCCGGTAATTGTTGCTGCGGTCTATGCAATCACAAGGCCAGAGTTCAATCTCCATGGAATCACAGTTTCCACGATGGGCGCGGCGATAATGATTATCGTAAATGGACCCATCGCCAAACAACTTGAGATCAATTCTGGTGTTTCGGCGTTTGGGCCAGGCTACAGAGCAAATGCGACCATTGGTCGCGCTATCAGGTTAATTGTTATGAATGTACTCGGAACCCGTAGCAACGACGGACTTGATAAGGCGACTCTAGGGCATCCTGGAAAGTACACCTGGTGTGTTGCTGAGAACGAAGATCGTTTACCAGCGGCATGGGATTCGTTGAATGTAACCCGAGGGGCTATCGAAGGCGAAAGTGCCGTAACTGTAGTTTCCGGGCTGAGTGCTACCCAGTTTGGCGAACATGAAGCTAATACACCCGAAGCAATCCTTGATGCATTTGCCGAGCGCCTTTATCCAATGGGCCCAGGTGTAGAGGAAATTGTGCTGGCCATCTGCCCGGAGCATGCCGCTCACTTCGATAAAGCGGGGTGGAATAAACAACAAGTTGGGCAATATCTATTTGAGAGTGCGCGAAAATCAACTTCCGATTGGGCTGCTATGTGCCTTCCTAGTGGCACGCAGCAACCACGCAATGAGAAACTAAGCGCTGATGACGAAGACCAGCCAATAAGTGTTCTGGTTTCACCTGAATCGGCAATTCCTATTGTTATCGGCGGTGATGGAGGGGCTTGGAGTGCGGTTATTCCACCCTGGTCACTAGGAACAAGATCCAAAGTTGTGACTCAATCCATTACCACAAACGGGTAATATGGCACCACAGGAGTCGGAAATGCCAAAAGAAAAATCATTTCGAGTTTTAGATCCTACTGCGTCAGCGTCCATAGCCACAGACGGTATGGCTGAACGTCCTGAATCGCTTGCAGGTATGCGTATTGGACTATTGCGTAATGATAAGTTGAACTCAGAACCACTTCTCGATGCTATTTATGATGTTCTCGCGGAACGTTTTGAATTCGCTAGCGCCTACCGAGCAAACAAAGGTGATGCAAGTCGACCTGCTGACCATGAATTTTTATTTGACTTTTCGAACGAAGTCGACGTGGCACTTTTGGGGAACGGGGACTGAGGAAGTTGTTCGTCGTCCAGTGTGTACGACTCGCTCAAGCTCGAAGCACTTGGTGTACCTGCAATTGCAATTTGTACTGAGCCATTTGAATCCGGTGCTCACGCGATGGCGAATCTGGGCGGAATACCCGATTATCCATTTGCATTAATACAGCACCCGATTGGTAGTCTTACACCTGAACAAATTAGAGAGCGAGCCATTGAAGCTGCACCACAGGTCATACGATCTTTGATAGCTCGTCGAGCTTAATTGTTGCAACTGTTTATGGCCATCCGTTAGATAATGCCGAGGAAACCCATCCAGTGATCCCTGAATTAATAGATACGCATCATCATCTCTGGGATCTTGAGAATAATCCATACCCTTGGTTGACTGAGCCCATTGATCATTTCGTTGGCGACTATTCGGCGATTCGTAATTCATGGCTCATCAGCGACCTTCACGCTGGAGCGAAAAACGTTCCGCTTGTAAAATCGGTTCATGTTCAGGCTGAGTGGGATCATAACCTCGATCCAGTTGGCGAAACGACTTGGTTGCAGTGTGTTGCTGATGATCCCGACTCTCAAGGTATGCCAAACGCTATTGTCGGATTTGCCAATCTCTCTGACCCCGACGTTGAATCTATTTTAGAGAGGCATGCCTCTCATGCGAACTGGCGTGGCATTCGCCATATGCTCAATTGGTCTGATGACAAGGCCAACTTTCGATTTGCTGAAGCAGGTGGATTAATGTCCGATCGTCAGTGGAGAAAAGGGTTTGAGTTAATCGGAAAATTCGGTGGTTCGTTCGATCTGCAAGTTTGGCCTTGGCAACTGGAGGAGGCAGCGAAATTAGGGAATGATATTCCCGAAGTACCAATGATCCTCAACCATACCGCGATGCCAATCGGCCGATCTCCTGGTGAGCTACGTGAGTGGCGTAAAGGGCTAGAGTCGCTCGGTAGAGCTCCGAATGTATCCGCCAAGATATCCGCTTTAGGAATGCTGGATCAGACATGGAATGTAGAATCGATTGCTCCGTTTGTTTTAGATACCATAGATATTCTCGGTGTGGATCGTTGCATGTTCGCTTCGAACTTTCCGGTAGACAGTCTTTTTAGTGATTACGAGACAGTCTGGAAGGCTTATGACGAAATAACGTACGGCTTCACCGACTCAGAACGGGCCAAACTTTTCCGTACAAACGCCGAAAAGTACTATCGCATCTAATAATGCCAGTTGTTCACAGTATCTATCACACAGGCTTCGTTGTTGAAAATCTCAACAGGGCTCTTGAGTTTTACACACAAGTCTTGGGTATGGATATCGAACGGGAACCAACGCTTTCTGATACTCCATGGATATCCGAAGTAGTCGGATATAAAGGCGTAATAATGCGTCAGGCATATGTAGGTGTTGGAGATGGACATTCAATAGAACTGATCGAATATATCCACCCACGAGGCGAAGTTAGATCCGATCAGATTGATCGCAATAGGCAGGGATCGGCACACGCAGCGATGGTCGTTGATGATGTTCCGGCATGGCGTGAACGGATTGAGGCATCAGGCATAAAGGTTTTTGGGCCTAAATACGAACGAGACCTCGAGTATCCATGGGCAAGGTATGCAATATATTTTCAGGATCTTGACGGGAATTGGCTAGAAATGGTGTCTCGTGATTCCAAACCGGAAAACTCTAAAGCGAACTAGCGGTGACTATTTCAAGCTTGCTATCAAAAACATTTGATTTAATTGGTTACTTTAAGCGGTCACCGGCCGAAAGATCCATGGATTTTTACGAGAAGGGTGTAAAAGCCTTAGGGGAAGGGAAGACGATGGACGCAGTTAGGCATTTCACAGCTGCTATTGATGAGGCTCCAAATGTATCTAAGCTGTTTCACCACCGCGCTGATGCATACGCGAAAAGCGAACAACATTCTGAAGCAATCATTGACTACGACACAGCTGTGCGTATGAACCCTGCTTATCCTGACACATACTTAGATCGCGGTAATTCTCGATATGCAATAGGTGATCTTGAAGAAGCAGTGAAAGATTTCTCTGAAGCAATTCGATTAAATGATTCTTGGGCTGAAGCCTATGCTAACCGTGCCGTAGTTTATGCAGAACAAGGTGATGCCGCACAATCAGACCAAGACGCTGAAAAAGCGAGGTTACTTGGAGTCGACCAGAACCGATTAAACGAGATGTTGAATGCAGTTAATTCTGGGACTACAGCAGGTTAATGTTTCTACCTAACAATTAATCCAAGGTTATGAACATGGAATGCCGTATTTTGCCGTCCACGGCCCTACTTATGTGACCTTGGCCTGTAGTGTCTTCGGCCAGAAACACCGCACCTTGCTCGAGGATTCGTTTTTCACCACCGCCGACGGTGATTTCCACAGCGGCATCTAGGTTGATAACGTACTGACGACGCGGCGCTGTGTGAAAGTCGTAATCGTAGTCACCGCTAGTCTCCCTAAAAATCACGCCTGTTGCAGGGATAATTTCTGAAATGAGGCCCGATTTACTAGGCGCTATGTCAATTTCGATATCTTCGAAATGTGACCGATTATCATCACCCGTATAAATTCTAGTTAACTTCATTTTGTTCAAGGCTGGGTACCTTTCTTGCTCAAAATCAAACGCGTGTCTTGGGGGGATTCAGGAATGGGCAATAACGCTTGCGCACACAACAGGGGTGGTTGGCTTGCCGTCAAAGATCATGGATGTACATTTATTTAGAAATGGATAGCTTCGTTGGATACTGCTGCTCCGGCTTCTTTGACAGCTTCGGACAATGTCGGGTGCGCATGTGTCATCTTATGCAGTTCAAGGTTCGTACCCTCAAGTAGCTGTAGCATTCCGATTTCAGCTATTAGTTCAGTGGCTTCGGGCCCGATGATATGTGCTCCAATCACCTCTCCTGAATCATCATCTGTGATCACCTTTGCGAAACCGTACGGCTCACCAATTGCTACTGATTTTCCAGCTACTTGGAATGGAACTTTGCCGATTTTTACATTGATTCCTTGTTCTTTAGCTTGAGCTTCAGTAAGACCAATCGACGCTATTTGTGGCTGGCAGTATGTGCATCTGGGCATATTGGTGTAATTGTCAATGGGAGTTGTTTCGTGACCCGCAATCGTTTCTGCCGCCACTACACCTTGATCGAATGCTACATGCGCTAACTGCAGCTTGCCGTTTACGTCTCCTACAGCGTATACACCACTAACATTGGTTCTCATGTTCCCATCCACTTCGATATATCCAGCCTCGTTCTTGTTGATACCCACGTTTTCAAGACCAATTTGATCGGTGTTGGGTTGGACGCCTACGCCAAGAAGTACTTTGTCACATATGAATTCTTGTTTTTTGCCTGAGACTTCATATTGAACAGCGAGTCGTCCATCTCTTTTTTCAACTCCTGAAACGTCAGCGGAGGTTGCAAATTCGATTCCCTGTTGGCCGAACTGCCGTTCAAGTTCGATAGAAACCTCTTCATCTTCTCTTGGGACAAGATGTTGAAGCATTTCAAACATCATCACATTGACGCCGTATGAGTTGAAGTAGTAGGCGAATTCACAACCTATCGCCGAAGCACCGATAATGGCAACGGCTTCTGGCTTGTCACGAAGTTCAAGGGCATGACGGGAGGTGATGATGTCAGTCCCATCTATTTCCAGCCCCGGCAGGCTCCGTGCTCTTGCACCTGTCGCAATAACTATATTCTTGGCTGTTAGCGTCTCACCACCTTCAATGTCGATTTGAGTTGATGACTTGAGAGTGCCTTTACCTGCTACGAGTGTGATTTTGTTCTTTTTGAACAAGAATCCGATACCGCTGGTCAGCGATTTTGAGACTTTACGACTGCGATCAACAGCCTTATCCATACTTGCGGACCACTCGCCAATTTCGATGCCCCAGTCTTGTGCATGGGCGACATGGTTAACTATTTCAGCGTTTTTCAAAAGCGATTTCGATGGGATGCAGCCCCAGTTCAAACAAACTCCACCGAGTCCCCCGATTCCTGTGCCGTCATCTTTTTCGACGACCGCCACGCTTAACCCTAATTGTGCTCCTCTAATCGCGGCATGATAGCCGCCTGGACCTGCACCGATGACAACGATATCGAAGCTCGTTTCTGACATTCGAAATAATTCCTACGACTAGTCTGGTCAAACCGGAGAATCAATTTAAATGTGTATCTCAGTTGAGGAAATTTACTGGATTATCCATCAACAGTGATCTGCAATTTACAAAATCAACCCGGCGATTATACGTTTGAACTGAACTGGCAAACAACGTCGACTCAACCTTTCATCGTATCTCTAAGGTCTTTGATAGCGTGTTGAAGGGGAGATCATAAACATGCAACAGAGTAAAACTTGCTGCGTGGGTTACTCTCCCGGTTCGTTATCACCGGTGTACAGCGCTGTGTCAAAAATTTTATACAGTCGAGACCCGACGACAGCCACTATTACACCGATTGGGGTAATCACCATGAAAATAATCGCTGTTACGATAGCAAATGGAACCCAGTTATCTGGGCATTTTCTAATACCTGAACATAGCCAAATACTAGTGATTCCGTAACCCAATGCAATCATCAAGCCAATTGTTGCACCCAGAATTAATCCCACTATAGCGGGGCGTCTTTTACGAACAAAATTAAACATCACACTTCAACCGTATCGTGAACTTTGTGAAACTGCACTATTTAACGGGTGCTTATATTCATTACAACTTTGCTAGCTATATTCCTTTTTTTGATTAACAATCAGTATCTAACAATTACAAACTTGGAACCGAACTGAATTTTGATGACAATCCCAGCAGCTAACGATCCAAAAGCCTTACGCCAAGCCGTACTTGACCACATGCATGTTGGCATGACTAATCACACTATCCTTGCGGAGGAAGGCGGACCCCTATTAATGGAGTCAGCCGAAGGTATCTACGTAACTGATGTCGAAGGCAATACATATATTGACGGCATATCAGGCATGTACTTTCGCAATGCTGGTCACGGGCGTGAGGAAATTGCTAAAGCTATTTACGAACAGTTATCTAGTGTAAGTATGAATGTCTATTCAGGTGCCACGCCAAAGACCATCCAGCTTGCTGCCAAGCTGTCTGAAATCACTCCGGGAGACCTTACTCGAACGTTCTTTTGTCAGGGTGGTTCAGAGGCTAATGAGTCATCCCTTAAAATGGCGCAGGCATATCATGTGCGTAGAGGTGACGCTGGACGTTACAAAGTGATATCCCGTCGAGGTTCGTATCATGGCTCGACTTATGGAACCATGTGGCTGGGTGGCCACCCCGGATTTCCGCGCATCGACTATCAACCGAAACCGGCGAACGTTGTAACGGTTGGACAACCACACTACTATCATGATGAATACGGGGCTTCATCACCGGAAGAAAACGGAGCGCGCGCTGCAGAGGAAATCGAACAGGCGATTATATTTGAAGGACCTGAGTCCGTTTCGGCAGTTATTGGAGAACCTGTATCGCAACCTCTCGGAGGTGTTGTGCCGCCGTTTAATTACTGGCCGATGGTACGTGAGATTTGCGATAAGTATGGCGTGCTGTTGATTTTTGATGAGGTAATTACGGGTTTCGGACGGCTTGGTGAATGGTTTGGCGCCGATTTTGTCGGGGTAACTCCTGACATTATGAGCTTTGCGAAAGGCATTACATCAGGTTACTTCCCTGTGGGCGGTTCGATCTCTACGCAGGAGGTGGCCGATGCCTTTGCGGGTGGACCCGAAAAAGTCTGGAGTCACATGTATACGTATTCGGCTCACCCGGGTGGTGCCGCTGCCGCATTCGCTAACCTCGGTATAGTCGAAAGGGAAAATTTAGTCGATAACGCCCGAATCCGGGGAGAACAGATTTCGGAAAACCTGCTTGCTATGAAAGCTAAGCATGTAATTATCGGTGATGTACGCGGAGTGGGTCTTATTCAGGGCATTGAGTTTGTGAAAGATCGTCAAACCAAGGAACACTTCGACTCATCGGTTGGCGTAAACGCTATGCTCACCGAAGAGCTAAGGAAGCGAGGGGTTTGGATACGAGTTCCGGCGTATATTCTGCCGATTGCTCCACCCCTTACGATCACGGCTGATGAGACTGACACACTATGTACAGTCATTGATGAAGCCCTTGGGTCGGTTGAGCGACGATTGGGCTTGTAGGGTGTGGTATCAATCTCACTCCGGCACTTACTCGTGATTGTGTTAACTAAATAACCGTGTTTGTGGAGTAATGGCATGGCGTTTCATGGAGCTATTATGATCGATGCAAAAGACAAGGGTACATGGCGATGTAAAGTTTGTTTACTGTGACAGAGACCACTCCTGATCCGCCACAGTCCGAAGGCAATGCTCGCGTCAATCAAACTAAAGATTCTGTCAATATGCATTCTGCTGGTGATCAAAAACACGCTTCACTGAGTCTGATGTATGGGTTGTCCGCGGGTCATGGGATTAAGCACTTTGGTCAAGGTGCGCTTTTAGTGATGATCCCGAGCATAAGGGCAACTTTAGGACTTTCAGACGTTGCCGTCGGTGGTATGTCTTCGGCTCAATCGATTTCGTCGGGTATCGCCAACATTCCGGCTGGCATTCTTACTGATATGTTCCGTAAAAAGATTGCATGGATTCTTTTTGCGTCGATGATGATGGTTGGCGTTGGATATTTCCTGATCGCCATATCACCCGTTTACTGGGCGCTCCTTGTTGGAGTGGTGATTGTTGGTTTCGGTACTTCGATGTGGCATGCTCCTGCGTTTGGCACGTTAGCGGCCAGATACCCTGAACGCCGCGGTTTTGCTATGGCCGCACATTTAACGGGTGCGCAAATAGGAAACACTACCTCGCCGCTAGTTATAGGATTCCTGTTAGCGGGCACGATCGGATCTTGGGTTATATTTGGAGGAATCGAGTGGAGATGGATTGCTGCATTCATTTCGGTTCCCATGGTTCTGACAGCCTTGACGGTTATTTCAAGATTCAAAACCGCAGGAATTGAATCTAAAGGAAACGTTACGTTAGCGGATTACTTTCGATCAGCTGGACGGCTTATCAGTAATCGTGGCGTTTTGGGTATGGCTTTATTGGGTGCAATGCGTGGAGCTGTACACACGTCATTTCAAGTATTTCTCGTTATATACATGCGTGAAGAACTTGGTTACTCCGATACTTTTGTTGGCTTACATGTTGCACTGATAACTATGGCAGGAATTATTTCGACGCCAATCATGGGCAACGTATCTGACCGTATGGGACGTCGACCTGTTATAGCTTTCGCAATGACTGCCATGACTATATTGATCTTTCTCTTCTTGTTGTTTGACTCAGGTTTGGGTATGACCTTATTAATCGCAGTATTGGGTCTCTTTTTCTTCTCAGTGATGCCGATCATCAATGCTGCTGCGATGGATATGATTGATAAAGGATCGGAAGGTTCTGGAACTGCCCTTATGTTCTCAGGTGGAGCTGTTATTGGATCACTAACACCGATTGCAGCTGGATTTATCAACCAGTCCAATGGATTCCAAGGTGTAGTCATATTTGCAGGAATTATAGCCGCCGCAGGAGCAATACTCTCACTAGTTTTACCAATGAAAACCCAAGCTAATACCTAGATGTGTCATTCGCTTAAATGACAGCGATGTGTTGGCTATTTGTTGACGGAATCATTAAAAAGCTTTTACTTTTCTAATCAAAGTAAATTCAGACTCATTAGGATTTATCCATGAAAGCTATCGATATACATGCCCACATCCCTCGGATGCCAGGTCTTTCTGAATATGGTATTGAATCAGGCCTACGTCAAATGTTCCGTATGAGTGATGACTTAATAAGCGTTGAAAAGATGGTTGAGACCTATCGTGCTATCGATACTATGGCTGTGATCTTTTCGGTTGATGCGGAAACGGAAACTGGAGATTTACCCGATCCGAACGATTATGTAGCTCAGACAGTAGATGCGTATCCAGACGTGTTCATGGGATTCTGTAGTGTAGATCCTCGGAAGGGTAAAGCAGCGGTTGAAGAGTTAGAGCGTTCGGTGTTATCTCTTGGATTACGTGGCTTGAAGCTTCATCCGATCCATCAGGCGTTTTTCCCCGATGATCCTGCATTTAGTCCATTATTTTCCAAAGCTGAAGAGCTTGAAATACCGGTACTTATGCATTCAGGGTACGCTGCCGCGGGGGCCAATGCGCAAGGAGGGGGTGGATTTGAACTTGCATACTCACGCCCGATACCACATGTGGATTCGTTGGCGGCACGACACCCTGATTTAACGATTATCATGGCTCATCCTGCATGGCCGTGGATCCAAGAGCAGATCGCAGTTGCATTGCACAAGGCAAATGTCTTCATAGATCTTTCAGGTTGGGCTCCGCGTTATATCCCGAAAGACTTGATTGCTGAAGCTGGCGGTCGATTACGGAAAAAAGTTTTATTTGGTTCTGACTATCCGTATATTTCTCCGGTGACCTGGTTGGAGCAGTTTCAGCAGCTAGATATTCGTGACGAGGCTCGTCCACTTATACTTTATGACAACGCTGCTAGAATTCTCGGGTTGGATTAAATTGTTCAGCTTTGGCTTTATCCTACCTATAACAATGGGTTTTCTCACGTGATAAAAAGCGTTCTATGTCGCTTAATGTAATGCGCCCCTCCGGAGGCGAATTTGGAGGGGCGCATAGGCTCGTAGCGGAGACTGTGCAAGTAGTTTTTGAGCCCATAAAGTTACTTACGGCGTGAGGTTTGCGTGTCCGCACAAACCTCAGCATTTCATGGTTTTGTCTCTACGCGATATTCAGGCTTGTCGTTGGTCTTCTTACTTGATGTAGCTCCGTCATCTTGAGTTTTACTCATTTTGCTATACACGCACTTCAGTTGTTGTTGAGAGTTGCTGGGGCACCGCTGTTGCCGCTGCCATACCTCCGTTCAGAGTCATGAGAGCCGACTTCAACCGGCTATCAAGAATTCTCAGGCTGCTGATTAGTTTTAACCGTCGATATTCGGGAATAACTTGTAATTGCAGTGCATCTAATTCACCCGCAATTTTCAAAATGGCATTTTCAATTAGCGCTGTGTTTGCTTCGACAGGTCTTGCCCTCTGAAACACTGGAGTTGGATCTGGCTCGGTTTCTGCTGCGCGCTTACCGTTCACGACCTCTTCGATGATGTCTTCGATCGAAAGAGTATTTGAAGTTTTTGCCCGTCCTACTATTCTCTCGACATGGACGCTGGAGAGTCGTCCTTCAATAAACGGCTGCGCAATTTCTCGCTGTCGTACATGATCTTCAATGTCTGCGATAGACCGTGCTTCTTTAAAGGTTAATTCTCCAGTATTCACCTTCTCGCCCAGACCAGGATCTAGCGTTCGTATCAGACTCTCGTAATGATGAATGGTGCCGGGCGTGATACCTGTTCGTCGGGCAAGTTCTTGTTGTGTAACACTATGGGAGTCTCTATATTCCATGAATGCTTTACCGAGCTCCATCGCCGGTACAAGTGACGAGTGGTACTGCTCAGCCAGCGAGAATTCCCAACGTTCTTGTGCGGTAACTTCTTCTTTAACGGTGCATTCAACTGTGACTTCGCCAGCTTCTCTCGCAGCAGTGAGTTTTCGCTGGCCGCATAAAAGTAAGTACCCGTTATCTTTAAATAAAACTACTGGATCACGCTTTGCGCGCACAGACCGGGTACTTTCTCGTCTTCCATTTTGACTTTTCGATCGAGGAAGGTCGGGGTCAGGGAAGATCTGATCTATGGGAATCTTCAATTTATTGTCCTATTGTTCTGGTACTGAGTGTTGAAATTCGAATTTTGAAAGCCTGTCAGAATGTATGTAGCGCACCAATAAACACGATTCATATGTCATTCCAAAACCCTGAAGAGTATTCTCCGCGTTCCAAAAAGAAGTTTCATAAACTGTCCTCGCCGGGGAAACGGCATTCCAAAATATATTTGACTTTGGAATTGCTGGGAGATACCTTAGTCAGGCGATAAGCTTGGAATGTGTAAATACCAGTTCAAATGACCCCTCAAGAACAAACTCCTGCTATTCCCCCATACGTCCCATATCGGACGTTCCAAACTTTTTTGGAATTTTTACTTGAAGAAGGTATCCCTGGAAGAATCGATAAAACGGTTTGGGGCCTTAGATTTTCGGGCAGCTCTGGTACTCAATTGATGACTGCTCTGAAGGTTCTTGAGTTGGTTGACTCCGAAGCCCATCCGGATGACAAGCTTGATCGACTTGTTCACGCTGAAGGCGAAGAAAGACGAGCATTATTGCGTCATATTCTTGAAGGGTTTTATACGCCTGTGTTCGAACTCGACTTATCTCGAGCGAGCAAAGGCCAATTTCGTGATGCATTTAGAAAGTTCGGCACGAAAGAAGGTGTGTTAACGAAATGCGAAGCCTTTTTCATACGTGCTGCACAAGCGGCTGGAATAAAGCTTTCACAGCGAATTCTCGCAGGTCGGCACGGAGCCAGTCGGTCACGTAATCCAGGGACTTCTGTTCGTTCACGCGCTGCGGTGGCTGTACAGGTCGTCAATCCAAGAAAAAATGAACGCGCAGCAGAGGTTGAGCCTGCGTCACAAGAGCTATCGACACAATTGGAGCTAGCTGACCGTATCCTTGCGAAATACCCTGATTTTGATCCCGCTTGGGATCCATCTGTTCAGACCAGATGGCTTGAAGGTATGACCCGCCTGTACGAAGGGCTGTCTGTTAGCGGATTGGATCGCTCGAACGATCGTGAAGTAGTTGACGGCGATATTCCCTTAGCTTAATTGAATTGGCGATTAGGTGTCGTTAGATGCCTGGCTGGAAAAACAGGTATAGCTAAGCGTGTATCGCAAATACCTTTGATGCGATGTAGAACGTGCTCAACTGGGTTCCATCGTTTATCTGATTTTAATAACAGCTTCATGATCCCAAAAGGTTATCGACGTTTAGATAAAAAAGGGTCGCTCCAAATAGGAGCGACCCTTACGAATACCTGTTGAAAGGAGAGGCTAGAAGCCCATGTCTCCTCCTGGAGGTCCACCTGGCATTGGCGGCATCGGCTCGTCTTTTTCGCTGATTAGTGCCTCAGTTGTGAGGATCATTCCAGCGACAGAGACTGCATTTTCTACTGCTGCGCGAGTTACCTTGGCCGGGTCAACAATACCCATCTTTACCATGTCGCCATACTCGCCCTTGTGGGCGTCAAAACCGTAGTTGTTCTCATCGTTATCAGCGACATTGCTTAAGATGACAGCGCCTTCGTGACCGGAATTAGCGGCTATAACTCTGATTGGAGCTAAGAGGGAACGTTTGAGAACGTCGATTCCAGTCTGTTCGTCATTATTGTCTGACGTTACCCCAGAGAGTAATTCAGATGCCTTGATTAAGACTGTTCCACCACCCGGGACTATTCCTTCTTCAACGGCTGCACGTGTGGCTGAAAGGGCGTCTTCCATGCGCTGCTTTTTCTCTTTCATCTCGATTTCGGTTGCTGCACCGACCTTGAGAATCGCAACTCCACCGGAAAGCTTGGCTTTGCGTTCTTCAAGCTTTTCACGATCATAGTCGGATGATGTGTCCTCGATCTGTGTTTCGATCTCGGATATTCTGCCTTTGAGAGCATCAGTTGAGCCATCACCATCTACGAAAGTGGTTTCGTCTTTGCTTACTACGATCTGCTTGCACTTGCCAAGGTCATCCAGGGTCACAGTTTCTAATTTGCGACCTATTTCTTCTGAAATAACCGTCCCGCCAGTGAGGATAGCAATATCTTCGAGCATTGCTTTTCGTCGGTCGCCGAAGCCAGGAGCCTTGACGGCTGCAACGTTAAGCGTTCCACGAAGCTTGTTTACTACCAAAGTCGCAAGAGCTTCACCTTCTACATCTTCAGCAATCACCAATACGTTCTTGTTGGTTTGAAGAACCTTTTCAAGAACTGGTAAGAGGTCTGAAATTGCAGAAATCTTCTGTGAAGTGATTAAAACGTAAGGATCGGCCAGAACAGATTCTTGTCGTTCTGGATTAGTTACGAAGTAAGGTGAAAGGAATCCACGATCTATTTGCATTCCTTCAACGAACTCAGTCTCGTATGAGAGAGACTTTGATTCATCAACGGTGATAACTCCGTCTTTACCAACCCGTTCCATAACGTCGGATATGAGGCTACCCATTTCCGGGTCATGAGATGAAAGGATTGCAACACTTTCAATCTGGTCCTTAGAATCAACGGGGGTTGATTGGTTCGCTATTGACTCACGAACCGCTGCCATACCGATGTCCATACCGCGCTTCAATGCCATTGGGTCGGTACCTGCTGCAACGTTCTTGAAACCTTCGGCTATGATTGCCTGTGCGAGAACAGTTGAAGTAGTTGTACCGTCACCAGCATCGTCATTTGTCTTTTTTGAGACTTCCTTGAGTAGCTGCGCGCCCATGTTTTCAAACGGATCTTCGAGGTCGATCTCCTTCGCGATGGTTACACCATCAGAGTTGACCTGTGGAGGGCCGAATTTTTTGTCGACGATAACGTTTCGACCACGTGGGCCGAGTGTCGGCTTAAGGGTGTCGGCGAGAACGTCGATGCCTGCTTTAAGGCGAGCTCGAGCATCATCGCTGAACTTAAGTTCTTTTGCTGCCATTAGATATTTATCTCCAATATTAGGCGGCTAGTTTCAGATCAACTAGCTAACAATTGCAAGAATGTCGCTCTCTCGAACGATCAGATAATCTGTCCCGTCTTCTACATATTCAGTACCTGCGTACTTCGAGTAGATGACGGTTTGACCTATTTTGACCGGCATGTCGATGACTTTGCCTTCGTCAGTTGTTCGGCCTGGGCCAGCTGCTACTACAGAACCCTGTTGAGGCTTCTCTTTCGCAGTGTCGGGAATGATGATCCCGCCGGATGAGGTTGATGCCTCTTCATCGGCGGGCTCGATGATTACCCTATCACCGAGTGGTGTGAGGTTCAGTGCCACTGAATGTTTTCTCCTTAGTAGTGACGTGAGCGTTCGGTTATTTGACTGTTTAATGAATGATGCGGACACACCAAATCAAGATCAAATTGAACCAAATTTGTAATTAGCACTTGACCTTTTCAACTATTAGCAGTCGGAAGGCTAGAGTGCTAGTTAGGGAAATTTTATGAACGGTTTCACCTTGCGTCAACTGGTAGTGAAGGTACATATGACGAATACGTGTCGAATTAAAGGTCTAAGGTTGCGTTGATTTGAACAGCGTTTGACCATCTATTTCGATATTAACTGAACGCTGGAACCTTCTAATAGTTTCGAGATTTACGTCGACTCCAAGGCCTGGAACATCAGACGCTCGGACGAAGCCATTTGAATCTCTGAAAATCCCCGATGGCGCGGTGAGATCAAGAATCAACGGGGAATTGCCAGCAGGGTATTCGATGAGATCGAAACTTTTGTAACCAGCGAAAACATGTATTGAGGCGGCAATCGAAAGATGACTTTTAAAAGTATGGTTTACGTATTGGATACCCAGCGCTTTTGCACGATCTGCAACTCGTTTAGCTTCAGTAATACCTCCAATACGTCCTACATCGATTTGGACATAATCAAGCCCACCGTTTGTCATCATATCGTCGGCTGATCGATAAAAATCTGCACCTTCCCCGCCAGCAACGCCGATGTTTATGTTATTTGCCTTGATTCGATCACTCAATTGTTTGTAAGCGTTTACCTCTTCGGTTTTCAGGGGTTCTTCAAGCCAAGTTACCTCGAGATCAGCGAATTTCACTGCTCGCTCATATGCGGCGTCGACGTCGTCACCCCAAATGACTCCTGCATCGACCATTAACTTTGTACGGGGTCCCAACCCATCGCGTGCAGCTTGAACTAGGGCTATATCATCAGAAAGTGATCCTTGTCCCATTGGGCCCCATCCAAATTTGGCAGCCTGAAAATTACGTTGGATAATAGAAGTTGCAATGGCATGTGTTTCATCAGGGTCGTTACCAAATAAAACACTTGCATAAGGAAGCTTTTTGTGTGACGAGGAATGGCCAATTAATTTCCAGACTGGCTCACCGAGGTATTTGCCTAGTACGTCCCACATCGCAATGTCCGCACCTGAGATGGCGTGATCTAACTGTTGTATATCTAGACCGTACTTTCCAGCTTTGTTCCTTAGATGCACAACATCTTCGGGTGAATCGAGTGTTTCACCAATCAGGGCTTCTGAAATGTTGATGATGTTTGAATGGGACATCGGCATGACGTATGCCGCCATCGATATCAACGGTGAGGCATCGCACTCGCCCCATCCTTCTAGGCCATTGTCGGTGCGAACACGTACCACCAGTGAATCTTGTGTACCGTCGGCAGTTCTGGTGATAACGGGTAACGCCACGTAAAAAAGATCGATAGCTTCAATTTTCAAGTTTTACAGTGCCTTCCATGTCATCAGATCGTCAATTGAGGCTAAAAGGGTGTCTAGCTCATGCATATCGTATTTATCGAGATGCTGTTTTCCAGGTGAACGGATCGTTGGTGATGCAATAACACCGCGGCGGTAAAGAACCTCCTTGAATGCTCTTATACCGTAGAGGCTCTCGAAGTTGTTTAGTGGTGCCATCCGAGTGTGTATTTCTCTTGCACTTGCCTCATCACCTTGTTCGAGAAGGTTCCAGATTATTGAATGAATATCACCGTAATGGGAAGCTGGCATGTTTCCGCACATGCCTCTGTTGTATTCGGTGATAAGGAATTTGCATCCCATTCCTCCCATTACACCTTTAACTGCATCGCCATCTTGTTTAAAAAGAGATGTCGTTAGCTGGCCCGCAAATACAGTTTCTTCTTTGACATAGCTAACGTTTTCGATGTTCTGACATAGTTCAACGAGCTGAATTGCCGTTAACGGTGCGCCTGCTGAATGATTTTGAATCCAGATTGGAATTTCGAGCGCGTCACTTAGCTGTTCGAAGAACGTTTGGACCTCTTCTGTGGAGGGTTTTATGTTGTGAGGTGGCATGGCGATCACTGAGTCGAATCCAAGTTCTTGAGCGTGTCTTGCTAGTTCGATTGAGTGAATGTTTGATACGCCAGTCACACCAGCTACCGTAGGTTTTCTACCATCGACTACCCGAGCAGTGATTTCGAATATCGTTTTACGTTCTTCATCGGTCAGAGACTGGTATTCACTGGCCATGACTGGCATAACGATTCCATGACACCCGTTTTCAACAGAGAAATTGAGAACGCTCTCAAGAGAACGTACATCAAGTGTCTCGTCTTCGTTAAAAGGTGTGGCGGGGATTCCATAGATGCCACGGTATTGAGTGGTTGAGTTTTTGGTCATTGATGTTTAGGAATCTGGTTACTTTTTTCGGAGGCGCATGATGTAGTGGCGGCCGCCATGTGTGTACGGGGCGACGCTCTTGTTCATGATATCGATTAGTTCACGAGCGCCGATTAGGTCGGACTCGTGGAGTAGTCGGGCTTCGGTTTCTTTAGCCCTGTTGAACGCAAATGCTAGATCGGTGACATCGAGTGATGTTTCCAGTTCTAGACCCCATCTTTCTGCGAGCTGTACAGGAGTGATTTTTGGATCTTCGAAAAGTGATATAACGATGAAACTTCCGCCGGGCTTAAGGACTCGTTTGACTTCGTTAGAGTTAAAAACATCAGTAGTTACGACAATATTGAATGTGTTGTCGTCGAAGGGTAGTGCTTCAACGGGAGCCTCTACGAACGTGCAGAGTTCAGAGATGTTTTCTATTTCGGCGAGGTCTCTAGCTACTATCAGAGCTTCTTCGTCGATATCGTTACCCCAAACCTGGCATCCGAACAAAGATGCCATCCAACGAGCGTTACCGCCAACTGCGCAAGCGGTGTCAAGTACTTTCGTTTCGGTACTAATTTCCTGTTCTTCCAATGCGATTCGGAAGATGGTTTGATTTGCACCAATGTGCATGAACTCGCCGTACGAGGCGTGATCCCACCTAGGGCGCTCATCGAACCATTGTTGTAGTCGCTGTGTCTTGTTGTTTGAGCGTTGATCCATGAAAGAAATTCCTGGGCCGAGCGTAGGTTCATGTGTGTTAGGACGTTTTTGAAAATAGTTTCTCGAATCGTTTGTCATACACATATTAGGCTTTATGCATTTTAGTGTCGGCGCTAATCTGGCTTTTTAAGTGACTGGAAGGAAAGAAACTCCCCCCGATTATTCGAGAGGAGTTTCTTTGGGGGGACACTAGAGACCTGTCGTGAACCTGACTGATACGTGACTAAACATTTAGATCATTACCCTTCAGGAGAGGGAATGATGTATCAGTTCCAGAGCTAGGAACCTGGTGGTGGTCTAATTTTGAGAGCTAGGTCCGTTAGAGTGACTGCGACGGTGCCACTTTTGACCCTGTCGGCTTCTTGGGCCTTTAACATCGCGTTCGCCTTTGAACTCTTCACGAAGTTCATCGAGATAGGCTGGTCTAGCGTCTTTCCAGGCGATAATCTCATTGGCCTCTGCCTGGGTGATTGCTTGCTGTTCTACGAGAATGTTCAGTGTGGCTTCCAGGTTACTTCTGACTCCGCCGTATTCTCGAGCGAGCTTTTTGAGACCATCCATGACCTCAGGTTTGGTGTCTTTCCAGACATCGATCTCATCAGCCTGTTCCTGGGTGATTGTCCCTGCTTCTACCATCACGGCAAGACGTTTATCCTGCTTTGCTTCACGATATTCCTTGCGAGCCGTCTCCATTGCGAAGTCGAGAGTTTCTCGGTCGATACCGAGGATTTCGGCTATTCGGTCATTGACTGAATCGTGGGTTGTACCATCGGCTGGTCTCTCTTGAGCGAGTGCAGTGCCTGCTAGAGCGAATGCACCAAGGAGTCCAATGATTACACCGAGAGTGATTTTTCGTTTGAACATTTTCTAACACCTTTTCTAAAACCTTTGACCGGAAGACCGACCAAATTGATTGGCTACTAACCAATTTAGAATATGACTGTGTGGAACCTGTTCAGAGAATGTGTAGAAATGTCAAAGAACTGGAGTCCACTTACCTGAGCATTTGATAGCTTCTCCGTCTCCTGGCCATGGCGGCGTAGTCGTGATTATGATTTCCAATGGAGTATCTCCGTCATCGGCTTGGAATTGGAATTTAGTTCCAACGGAAATATCGCACTCCACTCCTTGTTTCAGGGTAATCACAGATTCTTTATGCCCATTCGAACGCCATAGCCTGCCTTGACCTGCGATACAAATCCAACGTTCCCTAACCGTCCGATGATGAACGGCCTGTGTGGTGCTGCCTGGCCTAAGCAGTGTGTGTACCATGCTGGAGCCTTTGTCAGACGAGTTCAGAAATCGGATTTCAGATCCGTCAGGTGCGATCGTATCCGGGAGATCTGGTAAGTCTGTTAATGAAAAAGAGTGGTGCATTGCCAAACCTTATAAAGCGTTAATTTCTGTTTGGTTGATTTCAGATGGCAACGTTATTTTAATTTGATCAATCCGCGATGTTGGCATGAGCATGAATTCCATGGGTAACGGATATTGATAGCTTATGGGAGAATAATTTTTAGCGAATCGACTTTTCATTTTTAAATAACTGTCGTGTGTTTTCTTGGAGTAACTGAATGAAGATCTCTGATGTCAGAACAGTAATAGTAGGAAATCCGTGGAAGAACTGGATTTTTGTTGTTGTAGAAACAGACGATGGATTGATTGGGATCGGTGAAGCGACTGGGGGATCCGAAACACAACCACGTGTGGCGGCTATCCAAGAGATCAAACACTTGGTAATCGGGATGGATCCCAGAAATGTACATGAAATATTTCATAAGTTGTATCTGACCGCTTTCTTGAAAGTGACTCAGGCGATGGCTGGCATAGAGATGGCCTGTTGGGACATTCTTGGCAAGTCGCTCGGTGTGCCTGTTTACACTTTATTAGGAGGGAAAGTTCGCGATAACGTTCGTGTATACGCGAATGGCTGGTATTCGGGGGAACGAACTCCGGAGGGATTTGCAGAGAAAGCCTCAGAAGTTGTTGCTAAGGGTTACACCGCCTTGAAGTTTGATCCATTCGGCGATGCTCATATGCAGATGTCTCGTAAAGAAACAAACGAGGCTAAGGCACTGATAGGTGCAGTGCGGGAGGCTGTGGGCGATGATGTTGACATACTGATCGAAGCTCACGATCGGTTCAGTACATACGCTGCAATAGAGATTGGGAATTGGTTGAAGGATTACGATGTGACTTGGTTCGAGACCCCGGTACTGTCAACGGATGTGAGCGCCTTGGTTGAAGTAGCACGTCGAATTCCGGTACGTATGATCGCGGGTGAACGCATGCACGCTATTCATGAGTTTGGTGAGTTTCTATCACACAACGTTACGGACGTGATTAATCCTGAACCTCTTGGCGTAGGTGGAATATGGCGATCTCTCCAGATTGCTGGAATTGCTGAAGCACATCACGCAGAAATCGCCTTACACAATGCGGAAAGTCCATTTAAAACTATGGTGGCCTTGCACATCGATGCAGTTACGCCCAACGTGTTTATTCAAGAGTGTTTTGATGATTTTTTGGAACCTTGGGTACCTGAGGTTCTTAGTGGTTTTTTGCGTGTGGAAAACGGGTATCTTCGAATGCCCGATGCACCAGGGATTGGAGTTGAATTGAACGAAGATGAAGCAAAAAAGCATCCATATGGCAGAAGTAATTTCCTGCGTATGTTCCGACCTGGATGGGAAAAACGAGATACGGCTCAACGAGAGTAACTTTTACCTGGTTCGAACACTTCCTTTGATCATACTTGCATCGTCACTGGCTAAAAATGCGTAGACCTTCGATATATCATCCGGTGATACGAGAGCGCTAATTTTTTCTTCGAGATTGCCCTTTTTGCCGCCAGCATCATGCATGTCTTGAACATTTGCCACTTTCAACGGTGTATCGACTGATCCAGGCAGAACGTCATTTACTCGAATATTGTATTTTTCCAGGTGTGATTCCATCACGAGAGATAATCCATGGACGCCTCCTTTGGATGACCCGTAAGCGAGCGATGAACTGCCACCAGTAACTCCTGCACCTGAAGCGGTCAGGATGATTACACCTGATCTATGTTTTTTCATGACGGCGGTTACATATTTACATATTGTGAATGATCCTCGGAGGTTTATATCGAGCACAGTGTCCCAAATATCTTCAGGAAATTCATCTAACTCGACTGCTGCACCTTGGAGCACTCCTGCAACATGAATTAACACATCCACGCCGCCAAGCCATACTTCAGCCGCAGCCACAGCTCCAGCAACAGCTGTTTCATCTCTTACGTCCACATGCCAGTAACGCGCGTCACCACCAGATTCGTTTACATCACTGACAGTTGCTGCACCGTCGGCATCGTTGATGTCAAATGCAGCGACTTTTGCACCATTCGCAGAAATGCGCAGTGTTGTTGCTCGTCCTATACCGGTCGCTGCTCCAGTGACAATTATTCGCTTTCCGGAAAGATCAGATTTCATATTTTAACTCCTGAGATACATGAGAATAGAATGGCGCTTGAGTTTTATGAGAGGTTCAGGTCTGCTCCAGAGAAGGGTTATTCTTCATAAAGACCAGTGCTAAAACGGTGATGTACGCTAGTCCCACTTGATACCGATACGTTCAGCAATGTCACGAATTCCCGTTGCGGCCAACGGGATTTTGTCATCTGGAAGATGCTCCACAAGAACGTGGGCCTTCGGATTAACCTTTTGAAGCCCTAAAAGCAGGGCTTCGTTGTCGAGCATGCTTTCCGGTTGGCCAATGATAGATTCTTCGAAATGGGGAAGTAATGAGTCGACGACTGTGAAGTCCTTTGCATGTGCACCGAGGATACGATCCGGGATCAATGCGTAGAACTCATTAATCAATGCGGTTGTGTCATATGCGATGTCTAGAGATCCGATGAAATTTACAGGATCCATGTTCAGGCCGAGATTTTTGGAACCAACATCGTCGATAAGATCCTTCATTTTCTGTGGTGTATCGACTGGGCAAACTGTTCCACCTTCAACAGCTATCATCATTCCTTCGTTTTCCGCCACGTTGCATATCTGTTTTGTGCTGTCGACCAGTCGGTCCCAAACTTCAGTAGAGTGATTTTTTGGATGTGGCGTCCAGCCTCCTTTTGGGTTCAGGCTCCCTGGGCGTAAGTATGTGTTTGGGCTACCGAGGCGTGAGCTGACGTTTATCATTCGTTTAACGAATTTGATCTCGTTTTTTCTGACGTTTTCGTCTTCAGCGATCAGATCTCCGCCGTAGTTACCTACAGTTTGTGGCATTGGAAACCCTCGGCTGTCGAACATAGATTTCAATCTAACAATGTCTTTGTCTTTGATTGATTGAGGGTCATCAACTCGAATCTGTACTGTTTTGAAACCGTGTTGAGCAACATTGTCAAGTACGGCCCCATCTATAGATTTCCAGTCTCCCGGAACCAGACCTGCGACACCTAATAGCATGAGAATACCTTTCCGCATAAATCGGACTGAATGCTAAATACTTTAGCAACTTGTTAGCCTGATGCAATCAGATTTATGCACCACGCGTCATTGGCTTTGGTGACTAGGATCAATGTTTATCCTAGTTCAGTGAATACATCTACCATGTGTCGGCGTTGAATTTTTCCGGTTGCAGTTCTAGGAAGCTTGTCCGTTATATAAACGACATCGGGTACTTTAAAGCTTGCCATCTGATCTCTACAGTAAGTTCGTATGGCGTCTTGGTCGGTTTCGCTTTTTAGAACAACCGCAGCGTGAACCACTTCTCCATACTTTTCATCAGGTACAGCGAAGCAAACTGCCTCAGTAACAGCCGGGTGTTTTAGTAGGATTCCGTCGATTTCTAGCGGGGATATCTTTTCTCCTCCACGATTGATCAATTCTTTTATGCGGCCGGTGAGGGATAGATAACCTTCAGAATCCAGGAAGCCCTGATCGCCCGTTCTAAACCACCCATTGATAAAGGCTTCAGCATTCGCTTCGGGATTGTTGTTATAGCCGTGCATCACGTTTTTGCCCTTGATAACGATTTCACCTATATCACCGGCATTTTGTAATTTTCCAGTTGCCTCCATGTCCATAATTGCAATATCAACGCCAGTTGCTTGGCCTACTGTTCCTGGAATTCGTTTTCCGGGAGGCATTGGACTGGATGACATCTGGTGAGAGGCTTCAGTCATTCCGTAGGCTTCTAAAACAGGTGCTCCGAAACGGTTTTCCAAACGTTCGAACACCGCAGGAGCCAGTGCCGACGAGCAGGACCGTATAAATCGAAAAGACTCATGTGGGGCCTTGTCTTGGTCGGCTCGCATGAGCAGGATCTGGTGAATTGTGGGGACCGCGGAGTACCAGGTTGCTGAGTTATTTTTCTGTAATTCCCAGAAGTTAGATGCTGAGAAACGTGGAGGTATTATGAGCGAGCCACCGGAATTGAGGGTTGACAGTGATGCTCCCATCAAACCATGGACATGGAATAAGGGCATCACAATTATCGATGTGTCTTCTGGCGTTAGTTCGTAATGAGTCTTTATGTTGTTGATTGACTTCATTAAGTTAGCGTGGGTCAACGGAACACCTTTAGGCCGACTTGTCGTCCCAGATGTATGTAGAAACAGCGCGACGTCTTCCTCTGATGGCGGTTGAGGGTCAGAGGAATTGGTCAAATTTTGACCGCTTTGTCGTAGTACCACGGATCCATTGTTAAGAGATGTATCAATAACCGGAATACCAAGTTCATTTGCTGCTTCTCGGCCCTGATGAGTACTCTCAGGGATTATGGCTAGCTGAGAATTTGCGTCTTCCATGAAAAATTTGAATTCTTCTGTTGTGTATTCCGAGTTCAAGGGTGCCGCTACTGCACCTGCCCGCGCCACCGCCAGAAATAGAATCATGAACTCAAGTGAATTTGGAAGGATTATTGAAACTGGTCTTCCGGGCATCACGCCTGCTCCAGCCAGGAGCCCTGCGACACGTTCGACCTCGTCTTTATATTGGGAATAAGAGATCGTTGGGCCATCAGGGATGATGATTGCATCATCAGATGGAACGGATGGGTTGAGAAGATTTGCGAGTGTGTTTGAAGACATAAGTATCAAAATGAACGTTTTGTTAACAGATGCTGTAGTTACTCTATCGAAGGGCGACCATTAAGTCCGTAGGATTTCCGAATTGTAGTGCCGCGATACCTGTATTGGAGTAATGATCTCTATGGATGAGTCGGAAATAAGGGTTTGTGTAATCAGTAGGAGTTAAGTTCGCCTTACGGTAGTTGACGCAATTAATAACATTCCGATAGCGAATAAAAGAAGAACACTAATTTCGGTTGAAGCATCCGCTAATGACCCATCTCGCAGCATGATGCTTCTCAGTGCCCTATTCGCGTATGTGAGTGGAAGAGCTCCGCTGATGACTTGAAAATAACTGGGTAATTGTGACGTGGGGAGTATCACTCCAGACAAGAAAATTTGAGGAGCAATCAGTAAAGGAATGAATTGGATAATCTGAAATTCGTTTCGGGCAAATGTGGAAACAAAAATGCCCATGTTGACGGAAGTTATTGTAACGATGAGTAGGATAAAGATGATGTCCCATAACTTTCCTGCGTAATCAACGTTAATTACGAAGAGCGTGTACATGAGAATGATCAATGACTGGATTAAGGCAAATATTAGGAATCCTGTGAGATATCCAACTAGTAGATCACCTCTAGAGACCGCTGTTGATAGAAGTCGCTCAAGTGTTCCTTGTGATCTCTCGCGTAAAAAACTAACTGCAGTTAGAACGAACACGAAAAACATCACCATCGTCGCGATCAGTGCTGGCGCTGCTTCGTTTAGAACGGATTTTTGAGTCTGGAAACTAAATCCGATTAGTGACATGACGATCACAGGTGCACCAATGATCATGGCAATAGAACGTCGATCTCGTCTGATTTCTCTCACAATTCGTGAGGCAATGGCATATTTTCTATCAAGAGACATAAGAGTTTTCTCTTGATAGATGTAGAAATGCATCTTCGAGTGTCGAGTTAAATTTGCCCGTCGACTCCCTCAGTTCATCAGGTGTACCTGTGGCTATAAATGTTCCTCCACGCATAAAACCCAAATAATCACAGTGTGATGCATCGTCCATTGTGTGGCTTGAGATGACTATGGTTTTGCCCGCATCCGTGAGTTGGGTGAAATGCTGCCAGAACATTGCTCGTAGTTCCGGATCCAGTCCAACCGTGGGCTCATCCAACAGGAGGAGGTCAGGTTCGTGGATCATTGCAGCTCCGAGGCTCACGCGTTGTCGCATACCACCGCTTAATTCGCCAACGACGTCATCAGCCCGCTCGGTAAGACCCACCAAGGATATTGTCGATTCGACTGATTTTGAGCGTTCATGTTTTTTTGAAAGTCCTAGCATTCTTGAGAAGAAGTCGAGATTTTCTCGTACAGACAATGCTTCATAAAGGGCGTTACGTTGAGGCATGTATCCGACCAAGTTAGATTGGGCGGGACCGGGGAGGTTTCCAAATACGGAAATTGATCCTGCAATTGGTTTGAGTTGACCGATGAGTAATCGTACAAGCGTTGTTTTGCCCGTACCGTTTGCGCCTAGTATTCCAAATGAAATACCACGGGGGATTTCAAGGTTAATTTCGTTTAGTACAGACCGGTTTCCGTAATTAAACCTCAGTCCAGTTATAGATATTGCTGGATCGGATACTTTCATATTTATTCGTTCCACATCCAGGTTGTTGTTGCTGTCAATGGGTGTTTGCGATCGACAAGAACATGGCCTGTACGTGCAATGCCACTTTCAGCTAACTGCGCAGCGTCAACCGTTGAGGTTTGTGGTTCGACGCAAAGTGCATGTTTTGGCGAGTACAGCATAAAGTGAGTGATGGTATCTGACCCCGACATTTCGAGTTCTAGTTCAGGCCAGGTGAGTATCACTTTTCCTCCGGACGCCCGGAGAAAACAACCGTCGACATCGCCCGGACTTAAACGTATACCCTTCCGAAGTTGTTTTGTTATGTTCGAATCAACCAAATTTCCTGTGGCAGTAAGGGTTTCATCCAGTTCCCATTGACCAGATACTTCTGCCTTTACCTCCACGAGATCTGAACCCAGAGTTCTGTTAAACCATGGATGCCACCCTAGGCTTCCAGGGAATGCCCGTTTTTCATCATCGGCAGCAAACATTTGCATAGTCTGGACAAGGGATCGTCCTTTGAGGTAGATGGAGTATTTTATGTGTCCCTTGAAAGGCCATGGCTTAGCTAGATTAATCGACATTTGGATCGAAGTATCTGTAACTGATTTGATTTGCCATTCAGATTCTCTAACCAAACCGTGAATAGCATGTGGAGGGTCGTTTATTGGAATACTTTGAATACCGTTGGGTGTTACGAGTCTGCCGCCTCGGATTCTGTTAACCCACGGAGCCATCACGAATGATCCTTCGCCGTGTGGAAGCTTGGCGGGATTATGTTTGCTAGCCCCACCAGAAAGCAATTCGAAGAAGCCATCACTTTTTTTTACGTTAATCGATCTCAGGGAAGCCCCTGCATCAGGCGATACGGTGACCTGGGCATGATCGTTTTCGATATGGATGTTTTCGGGCATTATTGAGTGTTATGGCCAATATGGCGCTATCATTCGCCCGGCTAGTCGTTTTAGACGGATATATGCATATATAGATTCCTTTAAGTTACATGAGTCCTGACGTGAACAGAGTTGTCGTGCCATGCTAAGTGCTGACTTATTTTTAACCAATTTGCCCTATGAATTAAAGTTAACGGATCAGTAAAAAATAGGAGACACCTAAGTTGGAGACATTTCCATCCCCAGAGAACACCACTGTTCATTTCGCTCATGTGGCCTACCGAATGGAGGAACGGTATGCCGCCCGTAATCCTCAAGTGAACTACTTTCAGACGTGGACGTCAGAAGAAACAATATCTCGCATCAATGATGCAGATGTATTTGTTGTCTCGGGATTCTGGGATAACGATTTATTGGAACGAGCTTCAAAACTCAAGTACATTCAATCCATAGGTGCTGGTTTCGATCAGTTCCCCCTGGATGAGCTTTCGGAACGAGGAATCGTGCTGGCAAATGCATCAGGGGTTAACCAGAATGCGGTTGCCGAACATGCGATGTCTTTGATGCTTGCATTGAATCGACACATTCATACCGGACGCGACAATCAAAACACTCATGTATGGCGAGGAATGCTAGGTGATCTCACAAAGCGTGAGGATGAGTTGATCGGGAAGACTCTTCTTATAATCGGTATGGGAACAATTGGTTCAAGGTTGGCACGTTTTGCTAAGGCGTTTGATATGCGTGTCATCGCTACGAAACGCAATCCGGCTACCTCAGCTACATCAGTAGATGACCTTGTTACCCCTGATAGGTTGAATGAATTAGTTCCGCAAGCTGATTTCGTTGTCTTGACATGCCCACTTACAGCCGAGACTAAAAACATAGTAGATGCACGCGTTTTTGAAGCGATGAAATCGACAGCGTATTTGATTAACGTCGCTCGAGGACAATGTGTTGATGAGCCAGTGCTTGCAGAGGCGTTGAAATCTGGTCAGATTGCTGGTGCCGGGCTTGATCATTTTTGGGACGAGCCACTCGGCGGAGATTCGATCTTGTGGGATCTAGAGAATGTAATCATCACTCCGCACACGGGTGGGGAAACTCGAATGTACGAAGAACGGGTGATAGATATTTTAGATGACAACCTTTGTCGAATCTGGAATGGTCGTTCAGATCTGCGGAACCAGATCACTTAATTGTTATTTGTGCGCATCGTTCTATGGTTCGCAATAGGTTGTTTAGTTACATTATTTCGAGGGAGTCAACATGGCAAATAGACTTGAGGGTAAAGTCGCCTTGATCACTGGTGGGAACAGCGGTATCGGCGAAGGTACTGCGCATCTGTTTGCACGTGAGGGTGCAAGGGTGATTCTGATGGCTAGGCGGGAGCGTGAGGGTGCAGCGGTCACAGCTTCTATTAACGCTACTGAGGGAGAGGCCACGTTTATCAAATGTGACGTGTCTGATGAAAAGGCGGTTAATTTAGCTGTGGGAGAAGCTATTAATGTTTATGGGTCGATAAATGTTCTTTTCAACAACGCGGGAGGTGGAGCTAGCGGCAATTTTCCTGATGAGTCAGCTGAGGACTTTCATCGGGTAATTAATGTTAACTTGAACGGGACTTTTTATATGAGCCGAGCTGTTTGGCCTCATCTTATTGAAGCCGGCGGTGGGGCAGTTGTGAATATGTCATCACTTGCTGCTCAGCGGGGCGCAAGCCCGAAGATGGTAGATAAATTTGGTTCAACATCTTCGTCTTACTGGGCAGCCAAGGCAGGAGTGGACGCCCTTACTCGCTATATGGCGGGTGTCGGTGGTCGTAGTGGTATAAGGGTTAACGGAGTCAGGCCTGGTCAAATAATGACTCCAGGGGCGACACGGGGAACCATTACCGATCTTGATGGCGGGCACCATGCATTTGAAAAAATGTTTGACCTGATGCAAATCACGCCGGGTCCAGGCTACCCAGAGGATGTCGCAAACCTCGTACTGTTTTTGGTGTCTGAGGAGTCTCGCTTCATCACAGGTGAAATTATTAACGTCGATGGAGGGGTGGCAGCAAAGTTATAGTGACCGTCACTATGAGAATTCTGCTCAATTAATCGCGGCGAGTGTATTCGCGTCTAATAAAGTCTGACCCAGCGCGATCCTCCGGTATATAGCCAAGTGCTTTTTTCAAATGTTCGATATCGAATATCTTCCAGGTGTTATCAGAAGTTGCATTGAAAATGTCATATCGGTGGGATAGAGGAGCCTCAATGCAAAGATCCAGGACTTGTGCCGTGTCTCGGTGGCTCAGCCATAGTGAAAGAGCGTAGGGAGAAAATGTTGGGTCATCATCTTCAAGTACCCATCCAATCCTTAGGTGGAACGAGCTTAATTCGTGATAGTCGTTGTAGTAGCTACCTAGAGATTCGCCGTATGCCTTGGAGACGCCGTAGTAACTGTCGGGTCGTATCATGCACTTTTCAGTTAAGAGCTCGTAGTTGTCTTGTTCTAACAGATGGAAGTTGCCGTCGTTTATGTGCTTCCAAGGTGCATCAAGGTAAAATCCGCCTTCAGCATGGTTGGAGCTAGCGCATATGACTCTTTTCACACCTGCCAGTTTCGAAGCTTCGAATACATTGTAAGTAGCGATCAAATTGTTTTTCAGTATCGAGTTCCAGGACCCTTCCGGTGATCGATCGGCCGCTAGATGAATAACAGTATCGATTAAATTGAATGCAGGAATGATCGCGTCTAGATTGTCAAGATTCGCTACTGTTGATGGCACGCCATCAACAGCGCGGAGGTCTAGGGATGAAAACTCATATTTATTGCCGAGCCTGTTGATTATGATCGAACCAATCAGGCCAGCACCTCCGGTAATCAAAACTTTTTTTGTATCAGTCATTTAATCGAAATCAAGCTACTACATCATGTAATTTTTGTTTGAGCTTTAGTTCGTCCTCCGGTTGAATATTTGTTGTGCAGTTCTAGAAGTGGTGCTGATTTGGCTTGAAGCTGGCTTCATAGTAATCAGCAACGTTTGTTCCAGGTTGAGCTAATTCATCAATCAGACTTAATTCCTCACCGCTCAACTGTAGATCTAGAGCCCCAAGATTATCTTCAAGTTGTTGCATTGTGCGAGGTCCAATGATTGGTGCAGTCACACCAGGCTGGGCTATAACCCATGCTAAAGCGACTTGAGCAACCGTTGCTGCATGTGCCAGAGCAATTGGTTCAAGGGCGTCTGTTATATCGATCACTCCGGAGCTGAACCTCTTTAGCTTTAAGGGATCTGTTTCATCTCCGAATCGCGTACCCGTGATCTGTTTTTTTATCCGTTTGTATTTTCCAGTTAACCCTCCACCAGCCAGCGGAGACCATGGAATGAACGCCAGACCATGGGTCTGGCACATCGGTATGTGCTCGCGTTCTGCACGCCTATCAGCTAGATTAAAAGGTGACTGGTCACTTACAAATCGTCCTTTAGAGTGTTTTTCTGAGGCCCATAGTGATTCAACGATTTGCCAGGATCCGAAGTTACTCGTTCCGGAGTATCGAATCTTTCCTGATGAAACCAGATCATCCATCGCTCTAAGCGACTCATCTATAGCGATGTGAGGATCTGGTCGGTGTAACTGATATAGATCAATGTGATCAGTCTGTAAGCGTCGCAGGCTATTTTCGCAACCCTCGATGATGTGTAGTCGGCTATTCCCAATGTGGTTAGGGTGATCTGACATCCGGCCATTTACTTTGGTGGCGAGGAAAACATTTTCACGGTTCCCGTTACGTTTGAGTGCGTCACCTACGAACTGTTCCGATGCGCCTTTGCCGTAGACATCGGCGGTGTCCAGAAAATTGATTCCCTCATCGATAGCGCGATCTATAATCTTGCGAGTGTTAACTAGGTCGGTTTTTTGACCGAACATCATGCAACCCAAAACGAGAGGACTTATGTATACGCCTGTTCGTCCGAAAAGCCTGTAATTCATATTGTCCTTTTCTTGAAACAGTCATTGCATATAACGAATTGTGTAACAAGAACGGTTTACTGGTTTGTGTTAATTGTTTTCAGGCACTTTTTTAATTTGTTGAGCGACTAAAAAATTTCATTTGTTATTGGGATTAACTAACTATGGTATTCGGGCTTGTACCAGTAGAGCTGCGGCTGTCAGACTTCCGGCGTCCAACAATGCTTTGCCCTCTGAATCAGCTGTCGAGCTCATTGATATAAAAGCGGTTTCTTGAACGTAAACGGCTATTGCCCCTACACCACCGCTCTTCACGTCCATTAGATATGAATCATTTCCGATGAGGCCTTGTTGGATTACAGCTATATCGCCAATTTGCTCTGCAGTTATTAAAGCGGATGCAAGAGCTGAGTTGTACAAAAGCAGGGCCTGCTCCTTTGACTCAAACCGCACAATTGATATCGTCAGTGAGTCCCCAGGTGAGGGCTGATTTGTGTCATTGACTGTACGGAAAACCTCGATTATGCAGTTGTTGACGGCACCGCTTTCGGTGAGTCCTGGAATCGAGTCAATATCCAAGATCTGCGTCCGTTCCACCAATCCGACTGTTCCTGTCAGATCTTCGATCATATTTGAGTCAGCAAACCCTTTGCAGGAGTCATAGGCGCCAGTAGGAGTATCCGAAGATGCGGGTTGCGACGAACATGACATTCCGAGAAGCATAATCACAATGATCAAACTCAAGGTGATGATTTGTTGACGGCTTTTATGGTTATGAGTGTTGATGGGGCTTTGAAGTACTTTTTGCATTAATTTGGATCAGAAACAACTTGTCGAAGTGAAAGGCCGAATAGCGTGCGCGCTCAACCCTAATACGTCCCCTGTTTCGCTCTCTACGGTTCTATTGCACCTTAGGCATGAGAATTGTCCAAATAAATTCACCATACGCTATGTGAATTATTGTCCTTTACGGGCTATCAGATCATCAACTACTTCTGGCTCAGCTAGCGTAGATGTGTCCCCGATTGTGTCGAGTTCGTCAGTTGCAATCTTTCGTAAAATTCGCCGCATAATCTTCCCTGAGCGTGTCTTGGGTAAAGCAGGTGCCCAGTGAATTACATCAGGAGACGCAATTGGCCCGATGACCGTTCGGACCTGGCCTCGAAGGATTTGCTTTAATTCATCCGAATATTCTTCACCGACGTTTAAAGTGACGTACGCATAAATTCCCTGCCCTTTTATCTCGTGCGGAAAGCCTACGACAGCAGCTTCGGCGACGGCGCTGTGTAGCACCAGCGCGCTTTCGACTTCGGCGGTTCCCATTCGATGGCCAGATACGTTTATAACGTCGTCTACTCGTCCGGTGACCCAGTAGTATCCATCTTCGTCACGAGTTGATCCATCACCAGTGAAATAGTAGCCCTTGTACGTATCGAAGTAAGTATTTTCAAACCGTTTATGGTCTCCATATAGGGTTCTCATCTGTCCAGGCCAACTGGCTTTGAGCGCAAGCACTCCGGAGACACCGTTGCCTTTCAGTGGATTACCGTTTTCGGGATCGAGAATCTCCGGCTCTATTCCGAAAAATGGGACTGTGGCTGCACCCGGCTTAGTTGCAATAGCGCCTGGAATTGGCGTGATCAAGATTCCACCTGTTTCCGTTTGCCACCAGGTATCAACGATCGGACACCGTTCTTTTCCTACGTGCGTGTTGTACCATCGCCATGCTTCAGGATTGATCGGTTCTCCGACAGAACCTAGTAATTTCAGTGATGGCATTTCATATCGATCGGGGTACTCGTTTCCGAGTCGAGCGATTGCTCTGATTGCCGTTGGGGCGGTGTAGAACTGGTTCACGTTCCATTTTTCTACAATCTGCCAGAATCTATCTGGGCCGGGATATGTCGGTATCCCCTCGAACATGATTGTTGTTGCGCCATTAGCTAGCGGTCCATAGACGATGTATGAATGTCCGGTTACCCATCCGATATCTGCGGTACAGAAGTAAATATCACCATCGTGGTAGTCGAAAACGTACTTGTGGGTTTGACTAGCGTAAACCATATAACCCGCGGTAGTGTGCAGCACTCCCTTGGGTCGACCTGTCGAACCTGAGGTATAAAGGATGAATAGAGGATCTTCCGCTTCCATTGCTTCTGCTTCAGATTGATCTGATACATCTGCCATGACATCTGCGTACCAAAGGTCCCGACCGTCTTTCATGTCATGTTCGACATTTTTACTATCGGGAATTCTTTCTACGACTATGCACGTATCGACAGCTGTGTCCATTTGCTTTTCAGCAGATTCCATTGCTTCGTCCGCAACAGTTTTCATTTGAACTGGCTTGTCGCCTCGGTGAGTTCCATTACACGTTATAAGAGTGGTGCAAGATGCGTCCGCAATGCGATCTGCGAGCGCGTCGGCTGAGAATCCACCGAACACGATAGAGTGGATTGCCCCAATGCGTGCACAGGCCAACATAGCAACAGCAAGTTCAGGAATCATCGGTAGGTATATGGAGACTCGATCGCCTTTTTTCACACCGCGGGATTTCAGAACATTAGCGAATTTACTTACTTCTTGGTGAAGTTCGTTGTAAGAGATTTCACGTTGTTCTCCGGGTTCATTACCTTCCCAAATAATAGCGGTTTGGTTGCCGCGAGTGCTTAAATGCCGGTCGAGGCAGTTGTAGGCGATATTAGTCTGTCCGCCTTCGAACCACTTTATTGATATAGGACCTGTGCGTACGTCGTAGTTGAATTCGCGTACTTTGTCCCATTTCTTGAACCAGTGGTATTCACTTGCTTTTTCTGCCCAGAATGCATCCGGATCGGAAATTGAGCGATCGTATTCAGAATTGTATTCATCCAGGCTTTTTATGTGGGCATCAGCGCTGAACGATTCTGAGGGTGAATAAAGTTTCAAGTCAGACATCAGTATCTCCAGTTATATAAAGGTCGCTTTCGTTTTAGTGAGTTTGATGCTCACAAAGGATTATTGAATTATTAGGTTGTTTGTATGATTTTCAAATGAAGGATACAGATTGCCGGGGCATTTGCTAAGTCATAAAACGTATTTTGATGTCTTCACTGGACGGATACAACTGCCGATAATCTTGTGTTGCACACAATGCTTTTCACGACTCGACGCCCATCAGACGAGCGGATGTGTTTCCGAGAATTGCATCTGTTTGCTCGGTATCAAGAAAGCTGCAGTATCGTCGGATGAAATCTATATTTTGGCGGTAACTCCAGTACCGCATGATCATGGGCATATCCGTTCCCCACATGAGACGGTCAGCGCCCAGTCGTTCCACACATTCCACTATCGTAGGTTGTACTTCGGTCATTGGATAGTCCCATACAGTTCCGAGCGAGATGGGGAATAGCAGTTGAAGATGCAGGTTTGGATTCTCAAATGGAACCCAGACTTCCTCAGGTAACACGATTTTGTCTTTTTTAATGAAATGCGGCCATTCGAGACCATGTGTTAGTACGACTGTGACGTCGGGATACCTGTTTACCCACCGTCGGAGTGTTTTGAGTTCTTCGAGATAGCTTTCTACTCGTGGATCTACCCGACCTTTCAGTGAGAAAAACACCGGTATTTCTAACTCGGAGACTCGGTCCCAGAAGGGACGGAAGTTCTCACCGTCCCAAGCTTCACGTTGGCCATAAAGGTTTAGTTGTGGGGAGAGAAACTGTAAAGCTGAAAGCCCCTGCTGCTGGATTGCCTTCTCGACTTTCTGTACTGAAGTATCCGGATCGACACTGATCAGCCATTCCTCTACGTGTGCCAGACCCATCAAACGTTCTGGGAACCGTTTGACACAGTCTGCAATGAAGTCATTACCTATTCCTAAATAAGGAGTTCGATGTAGCAGCGCCCTTTCAACGCCTGCGTAGTCCATTTCTGCCACTAACCTGTCGGGAGGGTATGACATGTCAGTAATCTGGGGTGGTAAATACTGTTTGGTGTAAACTTCGCCGTCGACCGTCCATTCGAACCTGCCGTTTTCCGCAGCGTGAAAATCTGAGTCTTTGACTCCTTTTAATTCGTAACGATTGCTCGCATCAATCAATGCCTCATTATCACCGGTAGCGCGGTCCCGGACTCGCCATACGGGTTGTTGGTTGCCGGAGATGGCAAGTTGCAGGTGCCGACGGAGCTGGTCGGGATCTGAGAACCCTGCTGAACCGCGCAGTGAAGGAAAGCAGTATGCGTGTCCATCGAATATCATCGGGGTTATTCCAATTGATTTAGGAATTTACTACGCCTAGAGTGGTGGTAGTCCTACGCCTAGTATTACCCTTAGGTAGTTGATGTTATGGGCTAGGTAGTCGTCGATAGCTAGATCGAGATTTCCGCCGATTGCTTCAAAGCCGTCATCACCCTCACGTGGGCCATCCATATCCAGTACGACCCAGCCTTTATAGTGCTGGTCTCTCAATAACTTCATTACAGCTACGAAGTCCACACCTCCCCCGCCCATATTGTGGTAAACGCTAGCTTTGGTGTGCTGTTCGCGTGTTGGGGTAGCGTTGTTCCCGCGATACTTTGCGTAGGTGTCTTTCAGGTGTACCTCGGCGATGCGAGGCAGGTATTCACTCATGACTTGGACAGGATCCATGCCGCCAAGACATAGGTGTCCGGTATCAGGTGTCAACCAGACGTAGTCAGGGTCTGTGAGGTCAAGCATGCCTCGGACCTCGTGTTCGCGTTCTACCGGACCCCAGATGTGTGGATGCGGAGCAAGTCGAATACCCATATCGATCGTTTGGCGACCAATCTCGTTAAGGGTATCGGCAAGTGTTTTTAACTGTTCTTCTGTAGTGCCACCGATCGGTCGAGCACCCATGTTGCATTTCCAGAGATCACAGCCGAAGGGCTGAAGGAAGTCACGGGCGAATGCTACATGGTCTTCGATTGTTTTCTCAGTTTTTTCCGGGTCGATGAAATTTGTCGACTGGCCCTTTGCTCCGTTCGAGACATCGATAAGTGTGACGTTCGCCGCAGTGAATTTTTCCTTGAGTGCCAGTGGGTTAGAACGGTGTTGTTCTATCTGTTTTGCATATGGTTCTATACCTTGTAATCCAAGGGCAGCAATTCGATTGATCCCCCATTCGATTGAGTGTCGGGCGTCCCAAAGAGAACTGGTAGAGCCATAAAGTATGTCCGGGTTTTCAGGATCTAATGATTTGTGAGATGCCATGGACATGGGAACTTCTTCCAATTTGTGCTGAGGGCGTGACACGATCTAGCTTTATTGACCCTTGCTGAATGGGGGCGATACTAACACCTAGATTACCTAGGGGATTAATTGTCATCGTCAGATTTCACCAAGTTAACAAGGACAGACCCGCGCACACTTAACACCACGTGTCACACACGGGATTTGGGGGCGGTTTGATAAAAAGTCTGCAAACGGGCACAAACTTAAAATCCTGGTAAATGGGGCATATTGAACTGAAAAACCGCATACTTCAACAAAAAGCAGCCGACACAGATTTACGATGAAACACTGACTTCGAACCAGAGGGTCGGGGGTTCAAATCCCTCCGGGCGTGCCAAGAACAATCCAAACTGAAGACCCCGCTGATGAGGCGGGGTCTCTTTATATGTGGAGCTAACCTTTCCATTATTAAAAGAAAAGTCGAGGCTGTTGTGAAGTGGTGCCGCTCAAAGCAATTTTTGGTGGAGCTGGAGGGATTCGAACCCTCTACCTCTTCAATGCCATTGAAGCGCTCTCCCAATTGAGCTACAGCCCCTATTTATGTGAGACCTGTGCTTCGCAAACTTGTTGATCTCAACTAAAAAATCGTAGCACAGTGAAATGCTTAAGCACCTTTTGTTTTCTGCGATTTACATGTGCTAGTAAGTATCTGGATCTTCTTCGTGTTGTTTGTATTCGGTGTTATCCCTCAGGGGTAACTCACGGTCAAGATTTAATGTCTTCCCTGCATCGTCTTGAGGTTCGTATCCTAGAACTTTACGCGCCTTATCTAGCGAAAATATACTCCAGTAGTTATTGCTCATAGCGAATACAACTGTGTACATAAGCGAATCTGGTGCATCGACTGCTTTTACGTGTATTTGTGCTGTGTCTCTGTGTGACAACCACATTGCCAGCCCGCCACCAGCGACAGTGGGGTCGTCGTTGGATATGGTCCAGCCGATCCGTATATTGATGGATGAGATTCCGTGGAACTCACTGTAATAGCTTCCGAGACCTTCCGCGTACGCCTTTGAAGCGCCGTAGTACCCGTCAGGTCGGATTGGAACAGTTTCGTCGATTAGTTTGTATGGGCGTTTCACCTGATCGATATTGCCTGCGAGGATAGTCTTGTAGGGCTCATCCTGGTAGAAGCCTCCTACTGCATGTTGAGAACTACCGAACACTACCCGTTTGACGCCTGTTTGTTTGGCGGCTTCGTAAACGTTGTAGACACCAACAAAATTGTTTCGAAGTGCCGACTCCCAATTGGCATTAGCGCTACGGTCAGCTGCGAGGTGCACGACTGTATGTTGCCCCTCAAATGCCGGAATCATCGTGTCGAGTTCAGCGATGTTACCTTTGAAATTATGGGTGTTGGCTATTCCATCTGTGCCATAGCGTGACAATGATGAAAGCTCGTAGCGCTCCTCGAAATCTTTGCGAAGTGCTGTTCCTACCAGACCACTAAGTCCGGTGACCAGTACTTTTTTCTTGTCCACCATTTGAATGAAGCCTTGTACTTGTAATGTGAGTGTTTGGTTACGCGCTCATGATATTAACCGAGTTTTTGATACTCGACAGGTACTATTTTTCTGATAGTGATGAACTCCTTGAGGATCTTTTGGCTTTTATTGCGTGCCATGTAACAAATAATATTCCACCGAAAAACACGACACTTAACCAACTAATCGTCCGGTCAACAGCCACGAGGCTGATTGCCTCCGAATCGGTTCGTCCAAATAGAATAAGTAACCCGGTTAATCCGCCTTCTACAAATCCGAATCCACCGGGAGTTGGAATCGTTGTGAGCATAGCGTTAGCAAGGGCTGCAAACATTATGATCCCAAATGAAATTTCTATATTCATGGCATCTGCCACGAAATAAAAGCGACAGATCTCGAGCAACCAGCCAATGATGCCTAGCATTAGTTGAGGAGCAATTACTCGACCTGAAAAGCTATCGAGTGTCCCCTGCTGGAAATTTATATATGCTGATTTGAACCTGTTCGGCAATTGCCTTGAAATTCGCTCACCTGTTATTCGCATCACCAGTAGTACGGTTGCAAGCGTTGCAACCAGTAGAAACGCTGTAATAATGACCCATCCGGGTACTTTTGAATCTCCTTCTGCAGTGATCCAAATTGCACCTACTAGGACGAGAATTAACACGGCGACCATATCCTGTACCCGTTCCGCAACCACTGTTCCAAGGCACGAAGGAAATGGGCTATCGGTTTCCTGTGCAAGTGACCATCCTCGATAGGCGTCGCCGAGCCTTAAGAATGCAACAGAGTTTGCGAACCAACCCATCAGAATTATTCCGGCCAGTGTTGTGGGTCCGGGAACGTTGTTGCCGTTATGTCCGCCTATGTTCGCGGTTCTGGCCAAAGACCTCCATCGAAGCCCTCGAAACCAGAAACTTACGTAGTAGAGAACTAACGCCAATAGGTATTTGCCTATATGGACGCCCTTAATGTTTGTCCAAATTTCATCCCATGCAAAATCGAAAATACGCCAGAGTGCGAATCCCAGTAATGATGCTCCGATGATAATTGTGATTAATGTAGGTAAAGATAAAACGCGTTGGCGTAGCGTGGTGACACTTGGGATTCCTGGCTCAGTCTTAATGCGAGGCTGAGACGTTATGTGGCTCGTTGTCTTAGTCATTTATTACGCTGTTTTGGCTAATTTACACACAACACCGGTTCAGGTGCGTAGATCCATTTGAGATTTAATAGGGGATTGATGTGGAATGCCAACTCTACGCGGGAATTCATTGGGGGTTGGAGATATTTTCATCCAATAAACCATATCGTCTGGCGGGGAATTACCGGGTTTGTTAACTTCAATTGTGATTGCCGGTGCGGCTCCTAGTATGTCGGCTGCGACCGCAGCTTCTTTTACTTCCTCTTCTACTCCTCTGCTTTTTGCAAGGATTATTGTTCCTCCAATGTTTGCAAATGGAATTGTAAGTTCTGCAAGTTCATTCAATCTGGCCACTGCCCGAGCAAGGACCAAATCGTACTTTTCGCGATGATCGATTTCTTGAGCTATTTCTTCTGCCCGACCATTTACCACCTGTGCGTCATTTAATTCGAGAGCATTAACTACTTCGGTTAAGAAATTTGTTCGTTTTTTATTCGAGTCAATTAGGGTAATTTGAAGTTCTGGCACGGCAATTTTCAATACTATCCCGGGAATTCCTGCTCCAGTTCCGACGTCGATCGCTTGTTTTCCTTCAAACCATTCGCGCGTGGGTACGTTGCCTCCTGCAGGAGCGAGTACACGTAACGATCGGATGAAAAGCTCCTCTCGGATTTTCTCCCAAGTTTTTAATCCGGTGAGATTGAACTGTTTGTTACGTAACTCTATTAACTCTCGGTATCGTTTGAACTGGGATTGTTGTTTGTTGTCGAGGTAGACACCGAGTGTTTGGGCTGCTGTTACTACAGAATCCACTTGTGAAGAAGTACCTTTCTTAGTTTTTTACTATTCGAGGATAGATTCCAGAGTCGACTTATGTATGTGTCTGGTTCGGTTCGTTATTTATAAAAAAGGAAGCATAAAAAGAGTTTGGACGGTAATGTTATAGGGTGTAGTCCGACAATTGATCTGCGGAAGAACGGGTGACTCAGTTATAGAAGGTGATGTTTTACAGGTGATAGTCGGCTAAGAATTGGAATGTTGATTTGGTGATTCGTGTTGTGGTCCTAGTGAAGCAAGTTCCAGATCCGGAACTTCCTCCGTCGCAGTTTAAGGTTGATGAATCCACTAATAGTGTGGTTCCGCCAAATGGCGTGCCGCCTGTAGTAAATGGGTTCGATTTGAACGCGATTGAAGCAGCTTTACGATTACGTGATTCTGGAGTGGATATTGAAATAACTGTTCTTTCGGTTGGCAGTGAATTTGTGATGGACGCAATGAAGAAGCCGTTGGCTATGGGTGCGGATCGGTTAGTACTTGTTGTCGATCCAGCACTGGACGGAATTGATTCTGCCGGAACTGTGAAAGTATTGTCCGCGATAGTGGAGAAAGATGGTCCGTTTGATTTGATTTTGGGAGGTCGGCAGGCTTCCGATTGGGATCAAGCTCATGTGATGTTGGGTCTTGCGGAAGTGCTTGACCTGCCATTGGTATCTCTGGTTCAGAAATTGGAATTGGATGGAGAGACAGTAACAGTTCAGCGAGTTATTCCGGATGGATACCAGGTTATATCAGCTGAGTATCCTTTAGTTTTAACAATTACGAATGAGCTTGGCGAACCTCGTTATCCGAACCTGCGCGGCATCATGCAGGCGAGTCGCAAGCAGCCGGAAATATTCGCTTTGGCAGACATTGGACTTTCAGTTTCTGACCTTGCCCCGAAACTTGAGCTCAGAAAGTTGTACATTCCCGAATCAAACAAAGAGGTTGAATTGATTGAAGGTGAGGACGAAGCAGATTCGGGCAAAAAACTGGCGTTGCGCCTTCGTGAGGAGAAATTGATCTAGTGACATCTGTGCTTTTAGTTGCCGAAAGTGATGGGTATGGCTCAATTACACAACCTTCTTTAGAGGCGATTGTGGCTGCTAATCAGCTTATCGATTCTTGTATCACGGTGGTTATTGCTGGTGATTTGTCCGAATCGACATCTTCATTGCCGGTTGACCGTGTGGTCAGTATTTCTGAAATAGATACCAGTGATATTGGTGTTTACGAACAGGCGACTGCAGATATCGCCTCAGTGGTTAATTTTACTAACCCTGAGGTCGTACTTTTTAGTAAATCTGATTTCGGATCTTTGGTTGGGGCACGTGTGGCTTTTCGGATAGGTGCAGCATTTGCTGCTGACTGTACAGAAATTTCAAACGCTGGTGGTTCCATCATTGTGACTCGTCCTGTTTTTGGTGGTAGTGCGTTAGCCGAATATGAGATCACTACTTCGCAGGCCGTTATCACGTTACGCCCTGGAGCTTTTCTTATTGCTACTGAAAAGGGGACACCTTCAATAGATGATTTCACTCCGGAGGTGACCGTAGATCGCAGAGCTCTTGTATCTGGCACTGTTTTAGAGTCACGAGAGGGTATTCGATTGGAAGATGCGAACGTTATCGTAAGCGGTGGTCGTGGGTTGGGTGGACCTGAGCCGTTTAGTGTTCTTCATGATCTCGCAAATGTCTTGGACGGGGCTGTTGGGGCTTCGCGCGCTGCATGTGATGCCGGATGGATTGATCACGCTTACCAGGTTGGTTTAACCGGTAAGTCTGTTAGCCCAGATGTCTACATTGCCGTAGGAATCTCGGGGGCTAGCCAGCATATGGCAGGTTGCTCTAGTTCCCGTGCGATTGTTGCGATCAACAAAGATGCTGATTCGAACATTTTTAAAGAAGCGAGATATGGGGTGGTGGGTGATTGGGAAAAAGTCTTACCTGCATTTTTGGATGCTGTTAGGAACCTTAAATCCTAGCGAGCTTGTAAGGTGGATAGTGGTTTTAAAGTGGAAAGGCGAGAAATTGGATTTCGGCTATGGTAGCGGTGTAGACGGTGTTTTTAAATTTATTGAAAACGCTGAGGTGATGGCTGTTTTTTTCCCGAGATTCGGTCAGTCGATTGTGATTGATGTGAGGCTAAAAGAAGAGGATCCGCCTCTTGTGCGAGTTGTTCCTATGGCTCGTTCTATCGCTGACAGACTCCGTACAATCAAGCGAATGAGACCTGCTTTGCCCCGTCCTCGCGATATTGTAGCGATTCCATGGGTTGGGTACGTCGAGGCTATGGATTCTTCGGGTTTATGGAAAAAGATTATTGCTCGTATTGAGGAAACCGGATTTCCTGAAGCTCTTGCGGCAGCCGATAAGTCATTTGACGAACTCGTGCGTATGGAACGGCAGGAATTGGCCCAGTTGATAATGGGTGAGCAGTACGACACTCTCTGGGCCCGTTCAACAAGCTAGCGTATTAATCGCTCACTGCGATTTTTAGAGCTCGAATTGCATAAATTCTTACGCTTTTCCTTTACCATTTTCACTGGTTATTTTTATGCAATTAAAAGCCTTGAAAATTCTCCATTCGCTAGCTTTTTATTTTCATCGTTTGAAAATAATGTTGTACCGGATATCAAATGTGCCCATATCGGTTACGTCAAGTTCTGCGGTTTGGATTTTAACTATGCCGATCTGGCGACGACTTCGATGGGTTTTCGTCGTAACACTAGTGGTAATTCTTTTTTTTGGGTGGTTAATCCCTGTTGGGGATAACAGAGCGAATAGTGTTGCAACGTTTGTATCTTTGGAACATGAGTATGGGTTGGTTTCTTGGGAGTTAGAGAATGTCCTCGCGAAATGGACTCATCGCATATGGGCGATATTGCCATGGACCCCGAGTAGTGATGCTGATCGCCGCTCATCTTTGGATCGTTATGTAGTACTTGTTGATGAGCTCCGAGAAGCTAATGATTTATTTCGGGATGTTACCTCCATACATGATTCTGATGCTCGACTTGTAGCTGAGGCACAGGATGCAGTTGATCAAATAGTGAGGGAACGAGATGAGATACGAGACGAGATTGAGGAGTATCTTGAACAGATCATTGCTGAAATTGTTACAACAGATGATGTAGATCTGGTTCAGGCGTTTGTGTGGCCACCGGTTGATTTTCGCATCGGTAATCCGCCGAAACTTCTTGTGACATCGCCCAGAAATGAGATCAGACGCGTCGAGGGAGTATTGATAGATCCCGATATCTCGGCGAGCGAGACATTGAGAATAGAGAGTGAACTTTCTGAGTTACACGGCCTCTCAGCTCTCATTATTCAAACTGGTGGACTGGCCAGTTTTCCTAGTGTTATTCCGACGGTTCCTCTAAAGCGACTGGTTGATATTGCATGCCATGAATGGCTTCATGGGTACTTGATGTTTTATCCGTTCGGTAGGGCATATTTTGTAGATGATGAAATGCGTTCGGTGAATGAAACACTTGCTGATGTATTCGGACGTGAAGTCGGACAAATGGTTTATTCACGAATATTTGATGAACCGTATGTTGCGCCCGTTAGACCTGAAACAGCATTTTTGAGTTGGAGGTCAGTCAATGGTTCGAGCAGCAAAGGAAATCTGGATCAGTTCAACTTCAATCAATTTATGAGTGAGACTCGGCAACATACCGATAGCCTACTATTAGACGACCTTATAGAAGAGGCTGAAGCATATATGGAAACGCGGCGGATTGAGTTGCTTGGCCAAGGTTATTCGATTCGCAAGATCAATCAGGCATATTTTGCTTTTCATGGCACATATGCTGAGAGCCCGTCTTCAAGCAGCCCAATAGCGAGTTACATATGGGATTTGAGAGAACAGGTGGATACAGTTGGTGAATTGGTTAAGATGCTGAGGGGGCTAACGGAGTACGATGAGTTCGAGCAACTGTTAGTTGACCGGGGCATTGAATTGGAGCAAAAGTAATGTGCTTGTCAATTCAGCGGTATAAATTGTTTGAGATTAAATCCTATAAAACTTATGAAGATTCTACTTCTCCTCGGTATACTTGTTTTAGGCGATGTTAGCCTTGCTTAGGCTTGCGCCGGTTAGAAATGACTGGAATGATCGCGAATTAGCTCGTATTTGCCGAGTAAGTGTTCACATATTAAGTGACGCCCGGCTGTAAGTTCAACTGCTGCTAGGAGATTTGATGGCCCCGCGAACCGATGATACGCAGGTCGCTGACAATAAGATGTATCGACCGCCCCAACAGGAAGAAGCTCAGATCACGCTCGATGAAATCATTGAACGGATACGAACTTCGATGCCGAAAATTCCGGGCCTGGGTGGATCTGGGTCGTTTGGGTTGATTCTGGCAGTTCTTATCGTGGTCGCGGTTATCTGGTCAGCAACTGGTTTCTACACTGTAGGACCCGATCAGGAGGCAGTGCTTAGAACTTTCGGTAAGTACACAGGTACGACGACAGGGGGCCTGCATTGGCACTACCCTGGCCCCGTTGGTAAAACAGACGTTGTAGCTGTCACTACAACGCGCCGAATGGAGCTAGGATTCCGGTCTGGTGCTGATGGATTTACAGTGGCTCAGTCGGTTACGAATGAATCCCTGATGATCACTGGAGATGAAAATATTGTCGATGTGCAGGCGGTCGTTCAGTATCGTATCGCGGATTTGAAGAATTTCTTGTTTGAGGTGGATGACCCAGGTGATGCTGATCGTGGGGTCTCCCCAGGCAATCCGGAAGGTAGAACGTTGCGAGATATGGCAGAGACTGCATTGCGTCAGGTGGTTGGATCTAGAAACATCGATGATGTTCTGACCACGGAAAAAGAACAAGTTCAAACGGAAGTTCTTCTCAAAATGCGAGAGCTCTCTGCCAATTACAATACTGGGATCGATGTTTTGCAGGTTTTACTACAAAACGTCAATCCTCCTCTCGAAGTACAGTCTGCTTTTGAAGATGTCGTTCGCGCTCGTGAAGATAAGGATCGGCTTATTAATCTTGCTGAGGCTTACCAAGCGGCGGAAATTCCTAAAGCAACAGGTAACGCTGCGAAAATTACCGAGGCTGCAGAAGGGTTTAAACAGGGGCGTATTGCACGGGCTCAAGGTGAAGCGGATGGGTTTGAAGCAATATTAAAGGGTTATTCTCAATCACCCGACATCACACGGAAGCGTCTTTATTTAGAGGCAATGGAAGAAGTATTGCCTGGCATTAAGAAATTTATTTTGTCGGATTCATCGGTATTGCCGTTCTTGCCGCTTGATGGAGCTGGCTCGGGTAATGGAACCAGCACTGGAGTAGGGGGACAGCAATAATGGGAAAACTGTCGATTCCACTTATCGTAATAATTGTCGCTTTATTTGTAATTCTTCCACAAACGCTGTTTGTGGTTGATGAAACTCAAGTTGCTATCGTTACTAGATTTGGTGAGTTTAAGCGATCACATCGATCTCCAGGCCTGCAGATCAAGACACCTTTTGCGGAGCAGGTGACCAGATTCGATAAACGGTTGTTGCGTGTGGATGTTGCACCCGCATCAATTTTGACTAAGGACAAGAGGAACCTTCTAATTGACTCGTATGCGAGATACAAAATTGTAAATCCCTTGGTGTTCTTTAAAAACCTTAGAAATGAGTCGGGTGCAGATGCCCGAGTAGGTGACATCGTAAATGCACAGCTTCGACAGGAAGTTGCGCGAGACCTTCAGACAGAAGTTATATCTGAAACTCGTGAGGACATCATGAACCGTGTGACGATGGCCAGCAACAGAATTGAGGTTTCTCGGTCGGATCTGTTCAGTGACTACGGTTCACTGAATCATCCGGCGGTTACTGTAGCTATTGATGAGGACACTACAGATACGATTCGCTCAAGGCCAGCAACACCAACGGAGCTGGCTTTACTTGAATCTAGCGAAAATCCTCCAGAGCTTGCCGGATTCAGCATCACTTATTCAGCGAGTGTTCGAGAAGCCCTAGGCATAGAGATTATCGACGTTAGAATAAAACGCGCAGACTTTCCGCCGGATATAGAAACGAGCGTGTTCGCTCGTATGGAGGCTGAGCGTGAAAGAATCGCCAGCGGATTGCGTGCTCAAGGGACGCAGAGAGATTCTGAAATACGTGCTGAAGTTGACCGGAGTGTGAACATTATCTTGGAAACAGCCATGGGTAGATCGGCTTTGTTGAGAGGCGAGGCTGAGCAAGAGGCTATTACCATTCTGGCGAAGTCA
>ERZ651768.34-NODE-34-length-95105-cov-16.975597_pt1 | contig 95105 bp, 88 predicted proteins | sample MGYA00514754_ERZ651768 | MGnify/ENA metagenome assembly ERZ651768
ACCGCTCGTTTTCTCGACACCACTCACCTCGAGCATGTCAGCGCCGGCACAAAACGCCTTCAACCCGGCTCCTGTTATTACGATTACTCGAACCTCTTCGTCAGCCTCTGCCCGGGCTATGGCATCCGACAAGCTCCCCGACAGTTCCCGATTAAGCGCATGGTGCCGCTCCGGTCGATTCATGGTCAACACCAAAACGTGTTCTTCTTTTTGCTCTAGCAGTACCGCTTCACCACTCATCCACTCAACCTCCAAAAAACGAATCTTACGTAACGTAGCTATGGTCGAGCTATAGTTACTTTCTCAATCCGGTCCAGTGACGCCGAACTATCCTCGGAAGACGTCCTTCGTTTGTCCGCGGCGCGTTACATCCTATGCGCATTTTGAAAATGTGGGAGATTGAAGTTGTTAGACACGAAAAGTGCTACCGCTAGACACCGGTGAGGCAGACGTCTCGCCGCCTATTCTGGGGGTCATACGGAGTCTAATTCTCCCGGTCTATCTGCCATCCGCCCTTTATGCGATCGCGCAGAACGCTATCCAAATTCTCCTACCCCTGTATGCGTTGAAGCTTGGCGGTGGTTTCGCCATGGCCGCCGCGATGGTCGGAATGCGAGGGATCGGAACCATGCTATCGGACATTCCCTCCGGGCTTCTGGTCGCCCGTTTCGGCGACAAAGCGGTCATGGTCATCGGTCTATTTATCCTACTCATCATGGCTCTTGTGTGTGCGATCGCGAAATCGGTGTGGCTACTAGGATTTCTTGCGCTCGGATTTGGCGCGGGAGCTGGCATGTTCTTGCTCGCTCGATTGACGTTTATCACCGAGACGGTGCAACTGAACCAGCGGGGCCGGGTTATCTCGGTGATGGCTGGGATGCATCGTGCCGGTGCCCTAGTCGGCCCTCTCGTTGGCGGTTTTACCGCCGAGCTTATTGGTTACGAGCCGGTTTTTGTAGGCGCAGGTGTGCTGTTTGCGATTTGCCTAATGACCGTCATGATCTTTTCGAAAGGTAGCCGGCGTTCTCAAGAAAAACGAAAGCCGGTTCCAATCCGCCAGATCATCGAGGCCCAACGGCATACCTTTATGACCGCCGGCATCGTCATGGTAGTGCTTTCATTCCTTCGTCACAGTCGGGTGTTAATGATTCCCCTCGTCGGCGTGTCACTCGGCTTGGGCGAATCGGAAATTGGGCTCGTCTTTAGCCTCTCTTCCCTTATCGACATGCTCATGTTCTTTCCAGCTGGATTGATCCTCGATCATGTCGGTCGCAGGTATGCGTTGGCTCCGTCCCTTTTCTTCTTGGGAATGGCAATCATGTTGCTGCCATTAGCGACAGGGTTTGTTCAATTTTGTGCTATCGCCATGCTAGCGGGACTAGGCAACGGATTTGGGACGGGCATTTTTATGACGCTTGGCGGGGACTTTTCGCCGCCAAATGGCCGCAGCGAGTTTCTTGGAGTTTGGCGCCTCGTGGGTGACGCCGGTGGCGCGATGGGCCCCTTCTTCATGGGAACGATCGCGAGCGCAACCACTCTCGCCTTTGCCAGCGCGTGGACTGGCGGCCTTGCAGTGATTGGGTTATTTATCCTCTTTCGTTATGTTCCCGAAACGTTGCATCATGAGACGTCCGATCAAGTCGCCCGCTAATACCGACCGCATGGTGTGGTAGCCAGGAATTACATATGGTTAGTCGCGAAACACTGCTAGAGGAGCTATGCAACGGTTACCGTATCTTTGCCGCGCATGGCTGGGGAGATCTGGGTGACGGCCATATCAGTGCACGCGACCCCAGCCGAACCGATTGCTTTTGGCTGCTTCGTTACGGGGTATCGTTCGCGGAAGTCGAACCGAGCGACTTTGTACTGCTTAACGCCGAGGGCCTCGCAGTTGAGGGTTCAGGTGACGTCAACAAGGCAGGGTTTTTCATTCACCAGCCGCTATTAGCAGCTCGGCGGGACATCGGCAGTGTTGCCCACACACACACTCAATGGGGAACGCCCTTTTCCGCGGAAGTGCGCAACGTCGAACCCATCACCCAGGAAGCATGCTTGTTCTTTGAAGATTGCGCCGTGTTCGATGACGAAGAAGTGCAAGTACAAAGCTTGGATGGTGGCTCCCGCATTGCCCAAAGTTTAGGGCGTAACGGCGCAATTATTCTGCGCAATCACGGTCTCTTAACAGTTGGCGCTGATGTCGCGCAATCGGTATCGCGTTTTGTCATGCTTGAGAGGGTCGCTGAAGCTCATCTAAAAGCTAGCAACGCCCAGCCGATTTCGGGCAAAGCGGCGCGACGTGCGAAACAGGATCTGTCCCGGGAGGGGGCCGATCGCAGTGCTTTCGAATTTCTGGTTAAACACCACCTTTAGGATCAACGCGTCAAAAGAGCGGTATCCCAGCAACCTTAACCTGAGTGCGATAAAGGTGATTCGATGACGTGAGGAAAAAGGTTTTTAGGGCATCGCCGCCCCAGGTGAAATTGGCGCAAAAAGCCGGCGTCTGGATGACTCCTAAACAACAGCCGTCGGCAGCGTAGACGTGCACTCCCCCTGGGCCAGCGCAGAATACGTGCCCGGTAGATGCCACTTTGAGACCGTCCGGGGCGCCAGCGCCGGTTCCCGTCGACTCGGCAAATACGTCGCCGCCCGATAGCGTTCCGCTATCATCGATCTGAAATTTCCGAATGTGCATACGTGGGGTATCGGCCACATACAACTCCTGTTGATCAGGGGTAAAGGCCAACCCATTCGGCTGTTCAAAGTCACTGGCGAGGAGTTCAAGCTCGCCGGTTGCAGAATCGATTCGATAAAGACCCTGAAAATCAAGTTCTGTGTCGCGCACGACCCCCGTGTGGCTCTCACGACCGTATGTCGGATCGGTAAAAAAAACATCGCCGTCCTTTCGGGCCACAATATCGTTTGGGCTATTGAGCGCTTTTCCCCGGTAGTGACTGGCAATCACCGTGAGTGAACCATCCGACTCCTCTCGGGTCACTCGCGACGTTTCGTGTTCGCAACTGAGAATACGACCGCTAACGTCGTAGGTATTACCGTTGCTCATGTTGCTGGGTTCGCGGTAGACAGAAACCCCGATCGGTTCGCTCCAACGATGCATCCGATTAGATGGAATATCGCTGAACGTCAAGTGTTGCTCGCGCGGATGCCAAATTGGCCCTTCCGTAAAAGCAAAGCCATCCGCCAACGTTTCTAATTCAAGATTTTCTTCTACAACGTCGAAGAATCGCTCGTCCCTGACTTCGATACCCATTGATATCTCCTATCACACTACGTCACCACAACCATACCGCCAACGCTCCGCTAGTTCGAAGACCACAACATCAAACAATCACGTTTTGTATACGACTTTCACCGCTCATGTTTTAGCCATGCGCCCAACAACGATCCAAGCACGCCGTCGCTGTTTACGTGCCTATTCGTCGTCAATCACGTGCCGCTACGCTTAGTCTGCGGTTCGCGGCGAATATTGCGATTCCACCTCGCGTTGTAATTTTTCGTCGCGAGCGCGAATCAATTCGTTCTTAAACCAATCTGCGACTTCGCGCATCGGGAAGCGTTTTCCCGGACACGAGGTCTCACCGTCAGCTCGTACTTGCCGATGCGCGCCTAGGTCGATGTCCGGATAGCGAAATTTCAGGTCGAGTAACAACTCCTTTAGCGCCTCGAGCTGACGCTCCTTCGGCCGCTCACGATCGAAGTTGCCGCCTAGCACGATGCCCACGGATCCAGGATGTTGACCCCTCCTGTCTAAGGCGAGCAACTCCACCACCGTCCCATCCTGTTCCACGCGGTAATGAAATCCCTCGCGGCTACAGCCCTCATGATGCAGCAAGATAAAACTCACAGGGCCCCTATACGCTTCTAGATTTTCCCCGTCGACCCGAGTCGACACGCTCGTTGACTTGTTGCCCAGCACTAGAAGATCTGCACGACTTCTATCGCGTCGGTGTTCGCCGCGAGATTGAACACGGTACCGTCATCAACAATTCGAACGTCCGCGGGTAGCCCTCGACCAAAGATGCTTTTCACGATGGTATTCGCAGGTGCTGGAACTAAGTGATACAACGCGAGCATCGTGACGCCAGCTTCACGGGCAACTTCGATCAAGGAATCGGTATCGGCGTGGTAATCAAGGATGTCGTCGATAACCTGTGCCATACGTACGTTTCCCACGGACGTTACGGCGTCTTTCATCGCATCCACAAGCGGCCGTGAGAGCGCGTCATGGAGTAGCAGATCGGCGTCCCGCGACGCGACCGCTGTAGATTGCACCGCGTTGGTGTCGCCACTAATGACAACCGAACGCCCACGATAATCAAAACGATAGCCGACCGCGGGTTCCACGGGACCGTGATCGACTGAAAAAGGCGTGATTTTGAATTCCCCTACCTCGACAACTTTGCCGGACACAATCAACTGAGGCTGCATCGCCCCGATCTCCGGAGGTAATAGCTCGCTGCCGTGGTGCATCGTTCGATAGGTTCGGTCCAGCGCGTAGGCTTCATTGAAACCATCAACGACTCGGACCACCCCTCGGGGGCCGTATACGTTTAACGGTGTGGTCCTTCCTGCGACCCAGGATGCAAGGTTGGTGTCACCCAGCGCGCTAATATGGTCGGAGTGGAAATGCGTGAACAAGACGCCCGTGAGGCTCTGCATTGGCACCTGCGCGCGTAATAAATTTCGCGTCGAGCCCGCACCCGTATCGACGATGAAAAAAGTGGATCCAGCCGCCACCACGATACAGCTCTGTGCTCGATCCGATACGCCAAGAGGCGAGGCGCTGCCACAGACAAACACCCGCAACACGTCCGGGTCTTCCCAAACAAGCGGTGCATCGAGAAGCCGTGCAGCGATCAAGCGCTTCAACAGAACGTTTTGGCCCGACGAAGTCTGTGTCACAACCAGTGCAGTCGCAGCTAAAAGCGCCGATCCCACGCCCAAAATCAACAACACTTTCCTCATTTGGCTTGAGCCGTGGCGCGTGCGTACAAAGCACCCATCGTCAATCTCGGCCTCAACTATTCTTCCCAGTACGGTGGATTGTTAAGCGGTCCAAGCGTTTGCCCTAATTGAACAAGCAAACCGTGGGCGCTTTTGGGGGAAATGAAAGCATCGACCGACATCGGGTCAGCAAAACTTTTATCCACGACTTTGATGCCTTGTGACTCAAGCTGATCGACTTTTTTTTCGAGCTCAGGCGTCTGCAGGGTTAAGTGATGAAATCCTTCCCCTCGCTTTTCAAGGAATTGGGCAAGAAATCCGTCCGGATTAATTGGTTCCAACAACTCGATACAGAAATCGTGCAAATCAAACAGTGCAATACGAAAGTCTCCAGAAGCGTGTTCACCGATGGAGCGAAATTTAGCGCCGAGGGCTTCTTCGAAAAAAGACCTTGCGGCATCGATACTGTGTACGGCAATGCCGATGTGATCGAACCGACCGATGGCTTCATCCGCCATCTTCAAGCTCCGTGACGGTAGATAGCTCTGTACCGCAATCGCTGCTCTTTCGAATCAACGAGGTACGATCCAAATCGGAGAGGACCATGCTCTTTCTTGAATGGTTCTCGCCAAGTCGGGTCTTGGGGCGGTTCCGGCTCGAATGGCGTCCCACGTCGACCATCGACAGGTGGGATTTTCCAACACCCGAACGTAGTAAAACGCCCGCTGCTTCGGGTCAAAGTCGGGGTCACGCCACAGGGTCAATAGTTCTGCGGCTCCACTGTCCGCCGTCACACTGCAATCGGTCAGATCGACTGCTGCGCCGTTGTCGGGACATCGGTGGGTCTCTGGATCAACGGCTGCGCCACCCGAACATGCCACATCGTAAACGGTCTCCTGCGACTGACCTGCGTCTAGCCAACCTTTGATAATTTGTAAACGCTGCAATTTTGCACGCATCGGATCGCGGCTCGCCCAAGCCAGGAATCGCGGTTCACCACGTCGCTCAACAAGTAGTTCAGCGCCCATCGATACGCCGTTGGCGTAGGCACTTGCGACCAAATCCGGTGCCTTTAGCAACGCGTCGTCGTATTCGTAGCTCGCGAACAGCCGCACTTTGATCCGAGAGCCCGTCGTCGCAAACGTCTCTTTGCGGCGGAACGCATCGTAGATCGATTCGCGCGTATTCTCATTAGCCCATACGCCGGCAATGCCGGATGAACCGAAAAATCGGTTCGCGACCTCCCGAAAGGCGGGAAGCCCGTCCCGATGGGCGGCCGGCACGGAGCCTCTGTTCACCGGATCTGAATCCAGCACGCCGACCTTACTGACGAAATTTGACTCGTCAAACACGTCACCCGAATTATGCGTATCGCTCGCACCGATAACACCGAAGAGGTACGGGTTTTCGCCAAGATCATTCTCCAACTTAAACCCGTTCAGCCAGGCTTCCCGAACGTAGCTCCCTCGAGGCCAACTCTTATTCCAACTCGCAATCTGGTATGGAAAGATCTCGAAATCGGCCCATTCGTCGTTTGGTGATAAAAACGGGTGGGTGTCGGAAGTTCCTTTAATCTGCGTGATTTCCACCAACGGCTCATTCCGCATTCTTTGGATGGCGTAATCAGCGTCCATCGCGGAGCCGTCGAATCGAGTCATCTGGAACATGTTGCCATTGGATCCGTTGGCATTGTGCGGGATAGCAAGGGCTTCAAAGCCCATCGCTCGTTGGGCGTCCATCCACGCCCATAGATTTTCAGGATTTAATGAGTCGAGCCTTGAATAGGGCACGTTGGGTGCCGCATCACCACGATAAATGACGTTGCGATGGAGGTTGCCATCACGACTCGAAGTATATTCGTACGCAATAAATGTCGTCAGTTTTCCCGGTTCGTAATTGCGATTCGCGGACGCTTTAATCTCACTCCACGCTGATTTGACGTCCGTTAGGTCGGTCGCAAGGTGAACGGAAAGGGGACTACCGTCGTTGGCATTGGGGTTCAGAAATTGAAATAGCTTCTGGAACGATTGCCCTCGTTCGGGCACCGTCGTTGCGTTAAGAAACGTTTGCGCATCGGGGTCGTTGTGGAGTGGGTGCGTCGGTTGCTCCATGGCTGACCACATCCCAAGAAAAAACGCATGATCGGTGACGGCATAGAAATCCAGCGGACGATCCAGCTGAATCTCGAATCCCGCTGGGTGCAGGATAGGTTCGCCACGAGCAAACGCATACGCGTCATCCGGCGTGGTTTTGGTGCCGAATAGAAATGCGTCGAAGGAATAACGTGTGTGGATGTGTAAATCACCGAAATACGCGTTGCGGGGCGTTTCATCCGCATAGTTCGAAAGACCAGTAAACAAAAGCGCCAACAAAACGCCAACCATGTATCGCATCATGACCACCCCCCTCGTTTTGTTATTGGTTTTACCTCAAGGAAGCGGTTCTCGCAATTAGGCGTTCTGGATTTTCCCCGCTGCCTTGCAGGGGTCGGAGCAATAACGCTCTGACGCATACGGCATGAACCATTCCGAACAGGCGAGGCATTGCTTCGGTTCAACCGGTATAGAAGGCAGCGTTCCCTCTCGCCTTGCGTCCAAGAGCTCGTGGATTCGTGGATTACGCAGCATCATTTCGCGAAATTCACGGTCACCCAGATCCAGCACATCCATGATCGTGCCGACGTCCAAGCGCGGTGACCGTAAAAGTAGTGCCACCGCGTTTTCTTCGATATTCATGGCCCGATAATAGACCCGTTGTCTTTCCCGTTTCGACCGATTTCGTCGCCGACAGCCGCGAGGCATCTCGACGACGGCCAATCGCCTCGAAGCGATGCGATGATGACACGACAAACTAAGGGGCCGCCCGAGGCGGCCCTCTAAGCACTATTGCGTCAACCAGGCGTGCTCTTGTGGCTTACGTCCGGAACGAATATTGAGCGGTACATTGATCAACGTGGGGCCATCGTGCGCCATCGCCTCATCAAGTGCCGCGCGTAGATCCTTAGGATCTTCTATATACCAGCCTTTGCCGCCGAGGCCCTCGACCATAAGGTCATACCGAGCGCCATACGTGAGATTTCCAGGCGGTTGAATTTCTCCAGGTGCTGGTGGTTCTGTTGAACCGCTATGTCCACCGATACCCCCGTTATTCAAAACGATCATTTTTACCGGGAGGTTGTAGCGGATCATCGTTTCGATCTCCATGCCGGTAAATCCAAACGCCGAATCACCTTGTACCGATACGATCGGTTTGTCTGGATTGGTTACCGCGGCAGCGACCGCAAAACCCAGCCCCACGCCCATCGTTCCATAGGTGCCCGCATCCAAACGATGCCGCGAATGCACGTTCGGCATTTGAGTGCGTCCTATGTCCATCGTGTTGGCACCCTCGCCGATAATAATGGCGTCATCTGGCAGCCAATCAACGATGTCTTTATACGCGCGGTAATAATTTGACGGTGCTGAATCATCGTCGATCATGGGTTGCACAGCCGCGTGGTTGGATTCAGCCTTTTCTCTCAACGTCGTGCGCCAGGTGGTCTCGGCTGGATAGAACCATTGCCGATTATCGAGGGCTCGATTGAGCTGGCCGACGACGGCTTTTCCATCTCCTACCAAGGCAACTTCTGTCGGTACATTGGTACCAATTTCTTCAGGCGAAATGTCGAGTTGGACAATACGAACATTTTCGTTGAAGCGTGGCGGCAAGCCATAGTGCATGATCCAATTCAGTCGCGCGCCCATCAGGAACACCAGGTCTGCGTCGCGTAATGCGGTACTGCGTGCCGCGCCAACCGAAAGTGAATCGTTGTCAGGCATCGTGCCTTTACCCATCGGGGAATTGAGAAACGGTAGTTGCGTGCGCTCAATAAACTCCCGGATCTCGTCTTCTGCTCGCGACCATGCCATCCCTTTGCCCACAACAACCAAGGGTCGCTCAGCAGATTCAAGCGCATTGAGTGCGGCCTCGACCGCGTCTGGATCGGCAAGCGTTCGCGGCGGTTCGGGGACTGTCGCGGCTTGAGTTACGTCTTCTTCCTCGCATTGGCCATTAATGATGTCATCGGGGAAGTCCAGGTAAACCGGGCCTGGACGGCCGAACAACGAATGCCGAACGGCCTGGTTAACGTAATATGGGATCCGACGGACGTGCTCGATCGCGTGCGCATACTTGCAATACGGAGCCGCGAGTTCGACTTGGCGTTCCTCTTGAAAGCCGCCCATACCATTTTGGAAAACGGGAGACGCCCCGCCGATCAATATCATTGGCCAGCAATTCTGTTTTGCATTCGCTAGTCCCGCGAAAGCGTGGATCACGCCGGGGCCCGAAACGGTCAAGCATCCTTGCGGGCGCCCCGTTAGATACCCAGCAGCATGTGCGGCGTAGCTCGCAGCTTGTTCGTTGCGCATACCGACGTATCGGATACCTTCCTTTTGAGCTACCGCCGCGAATCCTTGCACTGGAAAGCCGACGATGCCAAAAATATAGTCGACGCCCTGCTGCTTAAGGCTTCGCGCCATGAGGGTTGCACCACTTACGGTCCCCATAGTCTTCCCCTATTGATTGATGACCGCCTAAGCTAGCGCGGGGATGCCCTCCGACTCAAGGGGTATCGCACACGTCAACGACCTCGCCGTGACGATTCCATCAACGCGTCGATCGCGATAATCTCGGTTTTATTAGCCGGGGGACAACATGAGTTACGACCAAAGCGCCGTACGAGCCGTTCTTGCGAAAGCGAAAGAGGAGGGCCGTAGCTCACTTACGTCTGCGGAAGCCAAACAAATCGCTGCGGCTTACGAGATCGCAACGCCGGCCGAAGGCCTGGCAACAAGCGTCGACAACGCTGTCGGGATGGCCAACGAAATCGGATTTCCCGTCGTCCTAAAAATTGCGTCCGCCGACATCCTCCACAAAACCGACGCCGGGGGCGTCATCACGGGCATCGAGGATGTCGACGCGGTAAGAGCCGCCTATACCGCGATTCTCGATAACGCCAAGGCATACAACTCGGACGCCAGCATCGACGGCGTGCAAGTCCAAGCGCAAATTCAGGGCGGCCTAGAGGTAATCGTCGGTGCAACGACGGATCCAGTCTTTGGAAAACTAGTTGCGTTCGGATTAGGTGGGACGCTGGTCGAAGTCCTCCAAGACATAACATTTCGCCTTGCCCCTGCTGAAAGTGCAGACGCGCATGCAATGCTCAACGACATTTCTGGTAGCAAGATTCTCGATGGTGTCAGAGGTCAAGCAGGCGTTGATCGAACCGCGCTCGCCAGGACCATTGAACAAGTCAGCCACTTGGTCAACGATTTTCCTGAGATAAGTGAACTCGATCTGAACCCCGTCTTCGCATCTGCCGACGGTGCCGTCGCCGCAGACGTTAGGGTGTTGTTGAATTCTGACGCCGTTCCAGAACGGCACCAGCACACGCCTGACGAAATCCTTGCGGCCATGAAGCACATCATGGAGCCATCTGCCGTCGCCGTCATCGGTGCTTCGGCCGAGGATGGAAAAATTGGCAACTCGGTCATGCGTAACCTAATCGACGGGGGTTACGAGGGAGACCTGTACCCGGTGCACCCTAAAGCGGACCAGATCCTTGGTCACCAGTGCTATCCCTCGATCGTCGATGTACCTGGAAATGTTGATATAGCGATCTTCTGCATACCGGCCCAGTTTGTCGCCGGTGTCATCGCTGAGTGTGGTCAAAAACGCGTATCCGGCGCCATACTCATCCCGTCCGGATTTGCTGAAATTGGAGAACACGAACTTCAGGAAGAAATCGTGCGGGTCGCCCGGGAATCGAAAGTGCGCCTCATGGGTCCGAATATTTACGGGTTCTACTACACCCACAAGAACCTTTGCGCGACATTTTGCACGCCCTACAACGAAAGAGGGTCGGTCGCGCTATCGTCGCAAAGCGGCGGCGTAGGTATGGCAATCATTGGCTTTAGTCGGTCTGCCAAAATGGGGGTTTCCGCCATCGTCGGACTTGGTAACAAATCCGATATCGATGAAGACGATCTGTTGACCTATTTCGAACAGGACTCAAACACGTCGGTGATCGCGATGCATGTGGAAGATTTGAAGGACGGTCGTGCATTTGCGAGCGTCGCCAAACGCGTGTCAAAGACGAAACCCATCGTCGTTCTCAAGGCGGGACGTACAAGCCTCGGGGCAAAAGCTGCCAATTCGCACACTGGCGCGCTAGCCGGTGACGATCGCGTATATGACGCGGTGTTACGACAGAGTGGGGTCATACGTGCCAAGACTCTGAACGACATGCTCGAATTTGCACGAGGCTTGGCGGTGTTACCCACACCCAAGGGAGAAAACGTCCTCATCCTCACCGGGGCCGGGGGTTCGGGCGTTCTATTGTCCGATGCGTGCGTCGATAACGATCTTTCCCTCATGGCGATGCCTACCGATCTCGACGCCGCATTCCGAGAATTCATCCCACCCTTTGGAGCCGCAGGGAACCCCGTCGATATAACTGGAGGAGAACCTCCAACGACCTACCGCGCAACGATCGATCTCGCCCTTCGTGATGAGCGAATCCACTCACTTGTGCTTGGCTACTGGCACACAATCATTACCCCGCCAATGGTATTTGCTGAGTTGTTGGGCGAGGCCGTGTCCAATGCGCGTGCTGAAGGTAACGACAAACCCGTTGTCTGTTCGCTCGTTGGCGATGTTGAAATTGAACAGGCCGCCGAGTATTTGATGGAACGCAATATTCTGGCATACCCGTATACGGCCGAGAAACCCGTCGCCGTACTCGGCGCAAAATACCGTTGGGCTAGAACCGCTGGGCTAATCTAGTAACGATCACCGATCCGTCGAGTTCGATGCCATCTGTTGGATGACGCCCTGTTTCGTGAGGTCGTCTAGTTCTGTTTGGGTTAACCCCAGATCATCATTTAATACTTCGTTGGAATGCTGCCCAAGTATTGGCGCAGCTTCGATTTCAACCGAGCTTTCCGACATGCGCACCGGCCAGCCGAGAAGCTTTACCGCACCGTGGCGCGGATGTTCAACCTCGTGAACAAAGCCTCTCTCGACCAAGTGAGGATTGTTGTAGAGGTCGCTCGTGTCGAGGACGGCGCTCGCGGGAACACCTCCCTCGGCCAACTCGCGCATGGCTTGATACTTATCACGCGTCAGGGCCCACGTGCCAATGATCCCTCGCAGTTCGTCACGGTTCTGGTAACGATCTGCCTGCCGACTAAATTGCGGATGTTGAACAAGATCCTCTCGATCGATCACACGGCAGAGGGCTTCCCACATCTTTGGGGTAACCGCCATCACGTATACATAATCATTCGACCCGCCGCCAGCACAAGGGTATAGAGACATCGTGGGGAGTTGTCCGTTTCCAGATCGATTCGCCGCCCGTTCTCCATAATTTCCTGACGAGGTGGCGGTGCGTAGGTAATAGGTCATGGCCTCTTGCATTGACAATTCGATCAGCTGTCCTTTGCTCGTGCGAAGTTTCTGCGCGTACGCGGCCGCGATCGCGAGCGCCATTTGTATTCCAGTTCCCGCATCTCCCATAGTCGGTCCCGGTCGCATAGGCGGTCCGTCAATCTCGCCCGTGATCGAAAAAGCCCCTGCGGCCGCTTGCGCCACCATGTCGTAGCACTTGTAGTCAGACCAAGGGCCGTCCACCCCGAACCCCTTGATACGGGCATAGATAATGTCGGGCTTCACAGCCTTCATTGCCTCGTAACCAATGTCCAATCGCTCGATAACGCCGGGGCCATAGTTTTCTACGAAGACATCGTATTTAGGCACCATCCGCATAAACAACGCACGACCGTCCGCGCTCCGCAGATCAATCGCGACACTCCGTTTATTCGAGTTCCAGACAACAAAGTACTCAGCGTCGCCACCCGCACCTCGTCCCGGATCTCCACCATCGGGACGCTCGACCTTCACGACGTCTGCGCCCAACCATGCCAATGCTTGGGTACACGATGTCCCCGCTTCGTACTGGGTCATATCCAGTACCCGCAAACCATCCAACGCTGCCATGGACACCCTCTCGTGAATATTGAAAGGGGGTATCTGTGGTACCCCCCGATGGGTTAACTCAAATAGCCCTCAAGTTTTACCGCGATCTCTTCAGGCGCCGTCCCCGGTTCGAACCGCTCCACCACGTTGCCATCTCCATCAATAAGGAATTTGGTGAAATTCCACGCGATGTCGGGCTTACCCTCTGGGTTCGAAATGGCCGACGTTAAGAGCTGATAGAGCTCGCACGCCCCATCTCCGTTCACTTCGATCTTGGAAAACATCGGGAAGGTCACGTCGAATTTAGACCGGGCAAACTCTAGGATCTCCTCGTTCGTTCCTGGTTCCTGCGCACCGAACTGATTGCAAGGAAATCCGAGAACGGTAAATCCTTTCTCCGCGTTGTCCTCATGCAATGTACGCAGACCTGCGTACTGTGGCGTGAGTCCTCACTGGCTAGCTAGGTTGACGGCCAGACAGACCTGGCCCTTGAGTTGTTCAAAGCTCTTCGGTTCCCCGGTAATGGACTGCATTGTTATGTCATGGAATCCCATGGTTTCTCCTTTGTTATGCCCTAAATCATAGCGCGATTAGACGCCTTTAAAATCGGACTCTCTTTTTTCTCGAAACGCAGCCGCGCCCTCACGGGCGTCTGCGGAGAGGCCAACCAATGGAATCGCAGTTTCCGACCACTGCATGGCCGAATCGAAGTCCATGTGGGCGGTTCGCATCGCGAGCAACTTGCCAACCTTCTGCGCAATCGGCGGCCCCGCTTCAATTTCCAATGCGAGTTCCATGGTTTTTTCTTCCAGCTCGTCGGGTTCGACAAGGTAGTTGGAAAACCCAGCATCATGCGCCTCTTCCGCACTCATGAAGCGTCCCGTCATCATCATCTCCATTGCCTTTCGCCATCCGATGACTCGCGGTAGTGACCAAAATCCACCTAGATCTGCAAAGACACCGCGCTTGACATAGGCAACTTGGAATCGAGCCGTCGTCGAGACCACCGCCATGTCGCAATGACTGGCAAGATCGAAACCGCCGCCGACGCACGGCCCGTTAACCATTGCGATCATGGGGACCTCTATCCGACGTAGCGCAATAAATGTTTCAGTCTCGTGGCGAAAATTCAGCCGGTAACCTTCGGCATCAACCTGGCCAGCCTCTAAACCCTCGGGGACCGGGTCGGGGTCGGGGTTAGCCGCCCCGCCAAAATCCATGCCAGCACAAAAACCACGGCCCGCACCTGTGATAACCACGCACCGTATGGTGCGATCAAAGCGTGCCTCAAACGCAATTTCACGCAACTCGCGTAACAACGGAAACGTCAACGCATTGAGTTTCTCGGGTCGATTCAGGGTAAGCCAAAGAATCCCCCCTTGTTGTCCGCGGCGCTCGGTCAGAATCGGATTTTCGTCAGACATAATTGGCTCCCTTCGTTTTCATGGATCGTACCCTGTATACGGGCATGGCTAAAACCTCGTACACCCGCACACCACATTAACGCCAAGCTTCTGGCACACTTTGGTCATGAACTATCAATGCATTAGGGTTGAGCCATTAACCCCGACAATTGGAGCGACCATCCACGGGGTTGACCTATCGCGTCCCCTCGACGACCAAGCCTTCGATGAAATTCATCACGCTTGGATGGAACACTTGGTGGTGTTTTTTCGGGACCAGGAATTAACTCCCGAACAGCACTTAGAATTTGGCCGTCGGTTTGGCCCCCTGCATATTCATCCGGCGGCCCCATACGTTCACGACAATCCTGAATTAATGCAGATACACACGGACCGCCATTCGCAACGAAACAACGGCGCCGGCTGGCACTCCGACGTCTCAGCAGACGAAGAACCGCCACTCGGCAGTATCTTGCATCTACACCAAGTGCCCGCCAAAGGCGGAGATACCCTATTCGCCAACATGTATGCGGCCTACGACGCACTATCCGGTCCGATGCAGGCCTGGCTTGCCGGCTTAAGCGCCGTCCATCGCGCCGACTACGCTGGCCTATACGGCGACCACAAACCGCAGCGCGCATTCCCGCAATCCACCCATCCGGTGATCCGAGCCCATCCTGTCACCGCAAAAAAGGCACTGTACGTGAATTCTGGTTTTACCCGTCGTATCGAGGGACTAACCGCTGCTGAAAGCCGTGGTTTGCTTCAGTTTCTCTTCGAACACATCCGAAACCCAGCGTTTCAATGTCGATTTCAATGGCGACAAAACTCAATCGCCATGTGGGACAACCGGTGTACGCAACACTTAGCGGTGTGGGATTACTTCCCGGACACTCGTAGCGGTATTCGTGTCACCGTCAAGGGTGACCGGCCATTTTGTTGAGTCTTTTTCGCACGTTTAGCTCCGGTTTCGATCGAGGCTTGCTGTGAAGCGTGCAGTGTTCCTGTGGATAGCGCTTTTGAACGCGGCGACCGGTCACGCAGACGACGTTCTGCTTGGTTTCGGCGTCGACGAAAGCGAGAAACAGCGTGAGCTCGAGGCACGACTTGTGAGCGACATCTCGGCCAACGACCTCCATGAATGGATCGAGGCCCTCGCAGCTAAACCTCATCATGTCGCTTCAACGCAAGGCAAACGGAACGCCGAGTACATTGCCGCGCTGTTTAAGCAGTGGGGTTACGACACTCGGCTTGCGACTTACGAGGTTCTTATCCCAGTTCCCAAAGTCCGCGTGCTTGAGATGCTCCAACCGCAATACTTTCAAGCCACCCTCACGGAACGCATCGTCAAATCCGATGCAAGTACGACCATGCGTGACCAGGTACTGCCACCTTATAACGCGTTTTCGCCAGACGGCGATGTGGTCGGCCATCTGGTGTACGTGAACTACGGTACGCGGGAAGACTATGAAATGCTCGATCGATATGGCGTTGACGTCACCGGTGCCATCGTTATTGCCCGCTACGGGAAAGTATGGCGTGGAATCAAACCGAAGTTGGCGGCGGAACATGGCGCCATCGGCGCTTTGATTTATTCGGATCCCATCGATGATGGGTATACCCGCGGCAGCGTCTACCCCGACGGACCCTACAAAAACGATTCTGCCATTCAACGCGGTGCCGTGATGGACTTGCCGTTGCATGCCGGAGACGTACTTACGCCCGGTTGGGCCGCGAAAAAAGGAGCTCGGCGGTTAAGCCGTGATGAAGCTGCTGCCATCGCAACCATCCCCGTCCTCCCGATCTCTTATGCCGATGCGGAACCATTACTCAGGCAATTAAGCGGACCGATGGCACCTTCTGACTGGCGGGGCGCATTGCCACTTTCGTATCACCTCGGTCCCGGACCCGCGCGGGTGCGACTCCAAGTCGAATTCGACTGGCAGATGGTTACCGCCCGTAATGTCATTGCGCGTCGGCAAGGATCAATATTCCCTGACGAATGGGTGATCCGCGGCAACCATCATGACGGTTGGAATCACGGCGCGAGAGACCCTGTCTCCGGACTGGTGACGATGCTTGCAGAGGCCCGAGCCATTGCAAGGCTCGACGAGCCGATCGACCGGACCATCGTCTATGCCGCGTGGGACGCAGAAGAACCGGGGCTGATGGGATCAACCGAATGGGTGGAAGAGCATGCACGCGAGCTTAGTCGAAAAGCCGTGGCTTATCTGAATACCGACGGTATGGGGCGCGGTTTCGTCTCCGTCGGCGCGAGTCACACACTTGAACGCTTTTTTAACCAACTGCTTAGTGACGTGGAAGATCCTCAAACAAAGCTGTCTATCGGTGAACGACGGAGGGCCCGTATTCAAATAAACGGTGACGAAAAAGCTGTGTCCGAACTTACTGATCGACGCGACCTGCGGGTCGCCGCACTAGGGTCTGGATCAGACTACACCGCATTTCTCCATCACCTCGGTATCGCTTCGGCCAATCTTAGCTTCGGCGGCGAGGCGGAGAGCGGTAGCTACCACACGCTCTACGACACGCACGAACATTTCCATCGTTTTATCGATCCCGGTAACGTGTACGGTACGGTGCTCGCGGAATTGACCGGACGCGCCACCTTGCGGCTCGCAAACGCCCGAATCTTGCCCTTTGACTTCAGTGGCCTGCTAGACAACGTCAAGAAATTTCTCGCGGACATTGAAGAATTGGCGGAAACACGGCGTAAAGAAACGGCGCGGATCAATGGCCTTATCGATGCTGGCGCCTACACGGCGGCACTGGATCCACGCAAATCACTGCGCGCGCCACGCCGGCATGACCCCGTGCCACACTTTAACTTCTCGCCCCTCCATAACGCGCTCGCAAAAGTTGAACGGTCCGCGCTGCTATTGGACGCCGCGGATCTCATTACCTTGAAAGCGCGTCAACGCAAAAAGATTAACCATCTTCTCTACACCAGTGAGCGGCTATTCCTTCGGGATCAGGGGCTCCCGCGTCGTTCCTGGTATCGCCATCAACTCTATGCGCCCGGGTTTTATACCGGCTACGGGGTAAAGACTTTGCCCATGATCCGTGAAGCGATTGAAGAGCGGCGCTATGGGGCCGTTCCGGAAGCCGTAGTCGGCCTAAGTACGGTACTGAATGGACTCGCCGATCGAATTGATGCGATCAACGCCATCGTTCAACGATGAAACTAAAAAAACACCAAATAGCCAATCGAGACGCATGGCAAGGATTTGCTGCTCGATATGTGAAACCCGCCGAAGAGGGTTGGGCATCCGACAATCCACGCTGGGGTATTTGGAACATACCGGACAGTGATATTGACCTATTACCAAAGAATCTGACCGGAAAACGTTGTATCGAAATCGGCTGCGGTGCCGGCTATGTCTCTTCCTGGATGGCTCGTCGGGGTGCTAAATCGGTGGTGGGTATCGATCCCACCCCGAACCAACTAGCAACCGCCACGCGATTGGAGGCGCAATACCAACTAGGCGTCGGTTTCGTCGAAGGTTTTGGTGAATCACTACCGTTTGATGACGCGTGTTTTGACTTTGCTATATCGGAATACGGGGCTTCGCTCTGGGCTGATCCTTACCAATGGATCCCAGAGGCCGCCAGAGTACTACGTCCAGGTGGAGGTCTGGTGTTTATGACAAACCACGCATTTGCCATTTGTTGCGTGCCTGACCAAGACGATGAGGACGCTCCCCTCGCCGAACAATTACAGCGGCCTTACCTAGGCCTTTATCAGAACCAGTGGGAGTTCTCGTCGAACGAAGTGGAGTTTCATCTCCCTCACGGGGAATGGATTGCACTGCTAGCGGCTAACGAGTTCGCCGTTGAACGTCTCTTAGAACTTGGCGCACCGACAGCTGACGCGGGTTCAAATTACGCCTGGGCCGACGCGGCTTGGGCCACCAAATGGCCCACCGAAGAAGTGTGGTGTGCGCGTCGTTTGTAACCAACCTACGCGATTGACAGATTCAGTTCAGTGAATATCCGCTTAAAGTTACCCGCGTAAAAGCTCTCTTGAATGCGTTCGTCGTATCCGTCCAGGGCACGCCGAAACCGACCGATCGGATCACGACCTCCTTCGGTATGCGGGTAATCGCTGGAAAATAGATAGAGTTCGGGTTGGGACCGATCAATGAGTTCTCCGACGTTCTCGTATACGTACGGGGTAAAACCAAACTGTTGCGCCAGTTGTTCCGACGGTTTGCGCGTCAAACGTTGCAGCGATTTATCCGTTTTCTTCCAGATCTCGACCGTCCAGTCCAGACGACTCAACATGGAAGGAACCCAACCAGCACCCAGCTCCACGCTCGCCCCCTGCAGCCTCGGAAAACGTTCAAATACGCCGTCAAGCACCAAGGCGCTGATAAAAAGTTCAGCCGCATGGTGAATGGCGGTCATATCTTTAGCACGAACATTCTCGCCACCACCTAGCCAATCGGCGGGTTTGTCGCCACCGTTGTTGAGCCAGGCCGGGGCCAACTGATACGAAACACCACCGATGTGAATCACGAAAGGAATACCGGCATCCGACAGACGGGTCCAGAACGGGTCCAATTCCGGATGTCCCGGCGAACGACCTCCGCACGGCCGGTGAGGGACCCATACCGCCCCTACACCACCCGCAACACAGGCATCGAGTTCTTCGACGGCCGCTTCAGGATGGTCGAGGGGGATAATGAGTACCGGCAAAAGGCGGTCGTCATGACTGCAAAACGCCTGCATGGCGCGGTTATGCGCCCGCGCCGCACCGTATTGCAACTCGCCGTCCGTTTTTACTCTCGTGGACATCGGCAATGCCGCCGATAGCGTCGAAAAGACCAATTGTTTTCGAAACCCGAGTATGTCCAAAGCGGCGCCTCGATCCGCGCCATCAAATGCGCCCAACGCTTGGATCTCCTTGGGACCTCGTATCATGTCGTCTCCCAACGCAAGCAGTTCTTTTTTGTATGCTTGGGAGTGGCCGTTTTGGCGCATCAGTTCTAGCGCCTCTTCCTCCGATACCGCAGAAGCGGCGTAGCTGATGGCGGGTAGTTTTTCGCGAATGCCCGGATCCGCAAACTCCGTGAGAAAGTTCGGCAGCTCCATAATGTGGCTATCGGCATCGTAGTATTCACGGCCCGTGGCGTACGTCATCGTTGCTTGAGATTGTGGCGACCGCGTTACTATAGCCTGAAGAACCTGGAAGAGGACGCATCAATGAAGACAAAACTCTACGCTGGAACCGTGGGCTGGGGCGTGTGGGGCAGTGATGACCTCGGTGAGACTTGGGATTTCGCCTTTAAGGGGATCTATGCAGAAAACCGAATTTGGGCGCTTTGTAGCCACGATCTTGAACCCGGCATTGTTTTAGCCGGTTCCGACCGCGGTCTATTGCGCCAAGCCGCAGATGGCGCGGCCGAACACGTGCCATCGCCGGCCGATGAAAATGGACGCTGCGTTTGGTCCGTCGCGCAAGCTCCCCATGATTCGAACATCATCCTCATCGGTACCAACCCAGGCGCGTTATTTCGGTCCGATGACGGTGGAAAGAGCTGGCGCGAACTTCCGGTTGATTTAGTTGATAGCTGCCCGTTTATTGGCAAACCGCGTGTCACGCGTATTCGGTTTGATCCTCTCGAGACCGATGCAATTTGGGTCAGCGTCGAAATCGACGCGGTCCATCGAAGCCGCGATGGCGGTGATACCTGGGAAAAGCTTGATAACGGCTTTAAGTTCCCCGATATCCATGACATCGCCGTGATCAACGACGGTGGTAGACGCAAACTTTTGGCCGCCACTGCGGTCGGTCTCTACCAAAGCCTGGATGACGGGGCCAGCTGGGAGTGGAAAAAGCTTGATTCACCGTGGCAATACACACGAGGGATCAAGCCGCGCGCCGATCTCGACGGTACCGTATTCCTATGCAACGGCGATGGTCCTCCGGGGTCTCAAGGTCGGCTGCTACGAAGTCGAGACTGGGGAGAGTCGTGGGAAGATGCGAATTTACCAGGTCAAACCAATAGCACGCCTTGGATGGTAGCCACCCATCCCGCTAATCCAAGCCTTCTTTTTACGTGCACGAACCTCGGTCAAATGTACCGTAGCAACGACGGCGGCGAGGTCTGGCAGCGTTTGCCCCGTGAATTCGGCGAAATACGCACACTTCTATGGCACCCCGCAGCCTAACGCGGGAAACAATTCGAGAAACGCAAACACCACGTCGGTCAAAGGGTTGAAAAATCGGGCGGTCTTTTCTCTCGAAACGCTGTCACCGCTTCCAAGTTGGCTGGTCCACCGCTGAGTTCGGCAAGTTCAGCATTCTCGGCATCAATCACCGCTTTCAGACGCTCAATTTCAGGCCCATTGATTAACCGTTTTGCCGCGGCGAGCGGTCCAGGGGGGAGCGCCGCAAGTTTCGCTGCCCGTTGATGAACTTCTTCGGTAAACACATCATCCGCAAATACGTCGAGCACGAGCCCCATGTCTTTGCACTGTTCCGCGCTCATCCAGTCCGAGCTCATCAACATCCATGCCGCCTTTTGCCGACCCATCAACGCCGGAAATGTCATCGTGCTGCCAGCCTCGGCGACCAAGCCGAGCTCAGAAAATGGACATCGCAGTCGCGCGCTCGCGGCCATAAATGCAAAATCCGCAAGTCCACACACTGTTGCGCCCACCCCAACGCCTAGCCCATTCACCGCAACCACGAAGGGCTTAGGGAACTCCGCAATGATGTGCGCCATGCCGCCGAAGCCGTGCACAACTTTCGCGGTGCGGCCCGCTTCAGAAAGATCGGCACCTGCACTGAACGCTCGCCCCGCCCCTGTTAGAACGACAACTCTGACGTCATCATCTTCGCGAGCAGACAGAAAAGCTTCCGCGACTTCGTCGAACTGCGGATTGTTGAACGCGTTAAGGGCCTCCGGCCGATTCAACGTGAGCGTGCGAACACGATTCTGATCGTTCGTTTCAAGCATTGTCCGTCTCCTTCAATAGCAACACCGTTATTCCCACCAAAAACTAATCGCAAGTTTTGGGACCTCGACACCCTCTATCAAAACCGCCGCCGTTATAAAGGTAAATCCCCCACCGCGTGATTAACCGACCCCGTTTCGTTGTATGAACGAATCACCATGTCAGCAATACGCATCAAATGCACTTCGTCCGAACCATCCGCGATGCGGGCCCAGCGGGCGTTGATAAGCATATTCGCTAACGGCGAATCGTTGGAATATCCAAGAGCTCCATGAACCTGCAAGGCTCGATCGACCGTCTTCCACAAAGTGTTAGCGACATGGTGCTTCGCCATCGATACTTCCGCGCGAAAATCCATCTCGTTTTCGATTTTATAGGCGGCATGCAGCACCATTAGCTTTGACGAATAAAGCTCCAACGCACTCTCAGCCATCATCCACTGAATCCCTTGCTTTTCTGAGAGAACGGATCCGTGTGAGTATCGCTTCTGAGCACGATCCACGAGCATTTCAAGCGCTTGTTCGATCTGCCCAATCCACCGCATGCAGTGCGCTAGTCGCGCTGGACCTAGACGAACTTGACCAAGTTTATGCCCGCCGCCTTGCTCACCCAACATATTTTCTTGTGGGACACGAACGTCGTTGTAACGTAATTCGGGATGGCCGCCGCCACCGCCCATTGTTTCTACGTCCCGGACGATTTCAAACCCTGGTGTATTGGTTGGCACGATGAACGCACTGTTTCTTGCTTGGGCGATCTCAGCATCTGGGTCCGTTTTCGCGATAACGATCGCGAAATCCGCGCCACGAGCTCCGGACGTGAACCATTTGTGGCCATTGATGACCCATTCATCACCCTGCTTCACGGCAGAGGTTTGAATTTGGGTAGGATCGGAACCAGCTACCTCCGGTTCCGTCATCGAAAAACACGATCGGGCGGTACCTTCACAGAGAGGGCGCAGCCACTTTTCTTTCTGCTCCTCGGTAGCGAAGTGCAGCATGGTATGCATGTTGCCTTCATCGGGCGCTTGGCAATTAATAAGGTACGGTCCGTACGGTGTTTTGACCGCTTCGGCCGACATCGCGGCCACGGCGGTGATACCCAATCCCATGCCCCCCCACTCTTCGGGCATATGTGGGTTCCAAAGCCCCAGCTGGCGCGCCGTGTCGCGCAGCTCTTTTATCGCGATCCGCCATGTATCACCGGACGCTTTGCTGTCACGCAGTTCCGTCATCTTCGGTTGGACAGTTTCCTGCATGAACTTTTTCACCAGCAAACGCGCGTCTTCGACCTCCTCTGGAAACGTGAAATCAATCGCCATGAATCTTCCCCTTGTGGTGTCCACCAAAGCATAACGTTAGAGCCAGCGCATGCTAAACCATTGTCGTTGTCCGGTTATGGTTAGAATCAACGCGTGTCGCAGGAGAACACTATGTCCGAGCACCCTTTGCAGTTAGACAAGCAAGATCACATCGCCATCGTGACTTTGGATCGCCCCGAAAAATTAAACGCACTTTCGAGCGATTTACAGACCGCGCTCCATGAAGCCATTACTGAAATCCGTAACGACGACAACATTCGGGTCGCCGTTGTCACCGGGGCGGGGCGCGGGTTCTGCTCTGGAGCCGATCTGACAGGACGAGGAGCACAAAAAACACCGACGCAAAATGATCACCTCGACGATCTCGGTTGGGTCGGCCGCCAAGCAAAGGCAATGTATGGACTCAACAAACCCGTAATCGCCGCTGTCAACGGCGTTGCCGCGGGGGCCGGGATGAGTTTGGCGTTGGCGTGCGATATGCGTGTGGGATCAGAGAAAAGCCGCTTCAAAACAGTCTTTATCGAACGGAATCTTTCCCCAGATTCGGGAATGAGTTTCTTTCTTCCTCGTATTGTCGGCTACTCACGAGCCGCAGATTTGATTTACACGAGCCGGGCCGTCGACGGCGAAGAAGCCTATCGCCTCGGGTTGCTTGATCGCTTCGTAGACCACGACGACCTGATGGATACAGCACTTGAAGCCGCTAACCAAATGACGCAGTGGCCCCCTCTAGCATTACGGATGTCTAAGCGTGTACTGCAACACAACGTCGAAGCCGAACTTGACGATGCCGTGCGCTTCGAGCTGACTAGCCTTGCTTACGGGAATCGGGCGACCAATGACCGACAAGAATCCATTGCCGCGTTCCGAGAAAAACGGAATCCGGAATATACGGGCACGTAAAGATCAGGCATTGACACAATATTTAGTAGGCCCCTAGGGTTGCGAACGATCATCAATACCGCGCGATTTTCGCAGGACCCGATGAATCCAAAACCAGCCGATGGGACCCGCCGTAACGCTAGCCAGACCAAGGGCAAGGAATATACCAACGTACCCGTATAAGTCGCGCACGAGCATAGCAATCGCGAGATAAAACAACGTCTGCCCGACCGACAAAACTAACGCCGGCCCTGGTTTGGACAATGCATTGAAGGTTGTTATCGCGAGATTGGCCATGCCCATGAATCCAAGCGCGATTGGGACGATATAAAGATACGTCGTCGCCGTCTCTCTAAGCGCCAGATCTTCATTGATCAGCGCAACAAAATATTCGGCACCGAACCACATGATCACGGCCGCGGTGCAACTGATGACGAAACTGTACCGAACACAGAGATTTAGCGTATCAACCACGCGTTGATGGCGCTTCGCGCCCCAATTCTGTCCCACGAGTGGCGCAGCACTCGACGTCACGCCAATAATCGTCATAAAAATTACCGATTCGATGCGGGAAGCAACACCAAACCCCGCGACAATCCCAACCCCAAATGCTGCAAGCAGATACGTTGTCACCGCGGTGGATACCGGTTGAACGAGGTTGGCCAGACTCGCCGGGATGCCCACGTGCAAGATTTCGCGACTCGATGCAGCCCAGGTGGAGAGATCGAAGCGCATGACCCGTTCGCGAACGAAAAACCAATACGCACTCAGAACAAAAGAAAATGTTCTGGCAATTACAAAGGCCCATCCCGCGCCTTCTATACCCATGGCCGGTAGGCCAATCCACCCGAATATCAGAAATGGCCCTATCGCCATCTGCAACAACGCGCCGAGCGTCATCACCCAACCAGGGAACGATGCATCGCCGAACGCCCGCATGATTAACATCCCACTCGTTGCTAAACCGAATGCCGGGAAGCCGATGCACCAAATCCTTACGTACGAAACCACTTCATCGAGAACGTCACCCTCAGCTCCAATAACGTTGAATACGGCGGACGTATTTCCGTACAGCAAGGCCGACACCACCACGGTAAACACGAAGACGAGCGAAAGTCCGTGGGTGGCAAAAAGCATTGCCCGACCGCGCTCACCAGCTCCCATTGCGCGGGCGAGGACCACGCTCGCTCCTGTTCCAATGCCTCGAGTAAGGGCGGACAGGCCCATCATGACCGGAAAAACGAAGGTGATCGCCGCGAGCGCCTCTTTGCTAACGAGACCCAAGAACACGGCTTCTACAAGCATGGTGACGGTCATCGCAAGAAAACCCATCGTCATGAAACCGGACAGGCGCAACAAATGACCCGAAAGGGGGCCTTCAATAAATCGAGGGCCGCTCGATGGTCCCGTCGGAGGGGTGGATACAGGCACTTCGGTCATCGTCCCAAGGTACCACGACGTGCGAATTAGGCCCCGAAAACGCGCTTCTTAGATCATCCACGAAACCAGATAACGCACCACAAGAGCGTAAACCGAATTACCCGATCCCCGATCTACGCTATACAATCACGACACGCAAAGTGCGGGGTGAAGCAGGCATGAGTCGATTTAGTTCAAAGGGCGCAACGTTACTGGGGCTGGCCATATTGACGGGTACAAGCGCTCTAGGATCGGAAGCCGATGTCGATTATCGGCACTACTCAATGGAAGCAATTGGTGGACACATGCAAGCCATCGTCAAGATTCTGCGCCAGGAAGTACCGCACAGTGGGCACCTATCTATTCATGCAAACGCCATTGCTGACATGGCACGCGTCGCACCGGACCTCTTTCCGGAGGGTTCACAGGGTAGGGAGGCGTTACCGGCTATCTGGGAACAGCCTGAAGATTTTGCTAAACGGCTGGACGCTTTTCATTCCGCCGCCGAGGCTTTCAAAGATGCCGCGGAAAGCGGCGATCCTGAGTCGATCGGTAGCGCGATTGGTGGGTTGGGACAAGCTTGCAAGGGTTGTCACGACAACTACCGCGAAGAGTAGCTAACCCGCGGCGACCAGCACCGAAACAACTAGAATCGAGACAATCGCGGTTAGCGCGGCCCGGCGAAAGTCGTCGTGGATAGGCAGCGCATCGACGGATTTATAGCCTGTGACCATGGATAGCCACAGCGAATCTCTAAACCATAACCCGTAGACCAGTTGGGCGCTTAGGTGGGTAACGATAAACCCGGAGATAATCCAGTGAACCCGGTGATGTAGCCACGTTGCGGTTCCTGCAAATGCGTCGGTAACGTAGCGCCTCAACGGACCCTCATTAAATATATCGTCTGTTGCAAACAAACCGGCGCTCGCTTGCAGAATCACCAGGGAAAACAACACGACAGCTAACGCAACACCCGGTGGTGTGTGGACCTGTGGATCAAGCCGTCGAAGAAAATGGTCTCGTATCGCGGTAGTCGAAACCCGATAGTGCCGAAAGCGCGCATAGCGTCCTCCCCAAATTCCCCAACCGACGCGAAATACCACCAACCCAATAATCATGAGCCCTGAGCGTTGGTGCCATTGCATCCATCCGATATCGCCGGAAAGACCAGTAACCAGACACGTACCAACGCCCATTGCAAAAAGCCAATGCCAGATACGCAATGGAAGATCCCAGACACGAGTGTGCATAGCACTCAATCTACGCGTTCGCCAAGACTACGATTGCGTGCACGGCTCATGGTGCTAGATGCACAACTAAAAACGTTATATTGATTCTTCGCCATCGATCCAACCGCGAACAAGTCCAGCACCGTCGAGCTCGTTCCAAAGCGCGGGGGGGATGTCGACCCCCATCAATCCCAAGTTGGTCTGCACTTCCTCCTTCGACCACATTCCGGGAATCACTGCAGCAACCGCGGGATGGCGCAGCGGGTACTGCAAAGCCGCGGCTCGCATATCAACGCCGTGGCTCACACAAACCTCCCGAATCCTCTGGGCTTTCTCCCAGAGATGGTCAGGAGCGGGCTTGTAGTCATAGGTCGCCCTACGTCGCTCCGTATTCGCTAACAGACCCGAGTTGTACGGTCCACCAATGATCACGGACACGTCATCGGCGATGCATCGGGGTAGCATTTCGTCGAGCGGTGTCTGCTCAAGCAGCGTAAACCGACCCGCCAATAAAAAGCAGTCTACGTCGATCGTGTCCAATACGCGGACGCATACTTCCCATTCATTCACGCCGAGCCCAATCGCTCGGACCACACCCTGCTCACGTAAGTCCTGTAGCGCGGGCAGTGCCCCGTTGATGGCAACGTCGAAGATACCCGGTTGTTCATCCCCATGCGTCCACACATCGATGTCGTGACAGAGAAGCACATCGATGCGATCCAAACCAAGTCGCTCAAGGCTAGTTTCGACCGATCGCCTAACCGCGTCGTAGGAATAATCGTAACGAATGGCAAACGGCTCCGTGTCACGCATGCCCTCGTAACGTTCTCCTTCGTCCTGAGAAACCAGCAATCGGCCGACCTTACTCGACAACACGAAATCGTCTCTCGGCAACGAAGACAGTGCCCGACCCAAGCGTTTTTCGGATAGACCGTGACCATACAAAGGCGCGGTATCAAAATACCGAATGCCGCCCGCGAACGCTGAACGAACGACATCATGCGCTTCAGTCTCCGATACGCGATCGCCCACACCCCCCAACGTTGCTCCACCAAAACCAAGTGCCGTAACTGCAACTCCCGATGTCCCCAACGTCCTTGTTTCTACGCCCACGTCATTGCCCTGATTTTCCATCCACCCTGTTGGGTTACGTAAAAAAGTCCCATTCGGTCACCACTTTTGACCGCAATCGAAACTGCGTGATCGCCACTTTGAACGATATCGATACTGGCATTTTCGACGCTGAATCTACTTGGACGAGCTGCCGCCTCGACCCGATTCACTGAGCCAACACCGACGATGTAACAGGAGTCCGAGCAGTACAACAATGCGCTTCGTTCATCTTCATGGGCTAATGCATTGACGTACTCTCGCACAACGTCTACGGCGTCGCTTTGCGGTGATGTTGCTGGATCCGCCCCGACATCCATACCAAACCTGCATTGAATACCCCAACCCGCGGCGACTCGCGTGACGATGTAAACAACACGATTGACGAGGATGACCCGACCGTCCCGGTCGAACCGCGTCCATCCCCCAGAGATGTGTGCTTGTTTGCTCGAATCAAAGAAAACTTCTGGCGGCAACGCTTCAGTATGGTCCCACCCAGTTTTAATGATGGAGTCCCATGAGTGATTACGTGTGTGTTCCGTCGCGTTCAAGAGAATGACAGGGTCTCGGCGCCATGAGACACGAACGTGAGGGTAATTAAGGGCGCCCGAGAACAACGTGACATCGCGACTGTTAAATGCTTCAAAAAAGTGACGATACGCATCTAGCGCTGAACGCTGGCCCATATGCCGCCCCTTCTTGTGCCCAAGCCCGTGTCGTCTGGTGGTTCGTTGGTCCCAGACCTCGCCCCGAGTCTATCCCTACATCCCCTGCTTGTATCGCACTGATCTTGCATTCATGGTCCTATACCCGACTGCATGCGAGGCGACGCCCAATCGCTTTACGCAATATATAGAGTCCACACCAGGACAGGAGTATTCAGTCAATGAACGACTACGAAAAATACGATGCCGTGGCGCTTGCCGAGCTCGTACGAGCGGGCGACGCGACTCCAGCTGAGCTCGTCGACGCCGCGATCGACCGAGCGGAAACTATTAATCCGAAAATCAACGCGATTGTTACCCCGACCTATGATACGGCGAGGGAGTATGCCGAACGGGCTCCCCAAGGACCCCTCCACGGCGTGCCGTTTTTGGTCAAAGACCTCAATCACGTCGCCGGCGTACCGACCAGTATGGGTAGTCGGCTTTTTCAAGATTACGTACCGGATCACGACGGCCACGTCGTGATCCGTTTTAAGAATGCCGGACTGAATATCATAGGAAAAACGAACACTCCCGAAGTCGGCCTCGCCGCCACCACCGAGTCCGTCGCCTTAGGCGCGTGTCGAAATCCCTGGAGTACCGATCACACGCCTGGCGGTTCCAGCGGAGGCGCAGCAGCCTCGGTCGCTGCCGGTATCGTGCCGGTCGCTCACGCAACGGATGGAGGCGGATCCATCCGTATCCCCGCCTCTTGTTGTGGCCTCGTGGGTTTAAAACCAAGTCGCGGCCGAACGCCGCTGGGTCCGGACGTTGGTGAAGGTTGGGGCGGTATGTCTACCGGAAACGTCGTGTCGCGAACCGTTCGAGACAGCGCTGCGTTACTCGATGCCGTCCAGGGTCCTATGCCGGGGGATCCGTACTGTGGTCCAAGTGATTCGGGTTCTTTTTTTGCTCGCTTGAATGACCATCCCGGTACTCTGCGCGTCGCCATCGATTGTCGCGCGTTCACTGGTCACGACGCCCATCCAGAGTGCCTTGACGCAGTTCAAAAGGTTGCATCAGCGCTTGCTCAAATGGGTCACGTGATCGACGAACAAGCGTTACCTTTAGACCACGAGGAATGGGGGGTTGCCGTGGGCTCCGTGATACTCGCCAACGTCGCCCACACAGTCCTCGCACGCTGCACGAGCCTCGGGGTCGAACCAACACTCGACTACCTGGAGCGCAATACTCTGCGGAGCGTTGAAATTGGGCAGCGGTTATCGGCAACAAATTACGTCAAGTCGATACAGCGCATGCATCAATTGAGCCGAGAGATGGCCACTTTCATGGAAAATTGGGACGTGGTCCTTAGCCCAACGCTGGTTTGTCCGCCGGTCAGGATTGGATGGCTCGACCCGAACGACGATCCCGACGTCTACGGCGCGCGATTCGGTAGTTATTGGGGATTTACGAATCTCTACAACGCGACCGGTCAACCCGCCATCTCGTTACCCCTTCACAGAACCACCGAAGGCTTGCCCGTGGGAGTCCAATTTGCGGCTCGTTTCGGTGAAGAAGCAACACTATTGCAACTCGCCGCCCAGCTTGAAGCAGAAATGCCGTGGCCACTGATCGCCCATGTGGAATAACGAGGTTGCGCACGAAGCGATAGCATCACAACGTAATTTTGGCTCCACAAAAGATCCGCGCTTGAGTATCGCTCGGTCCAGGCTTCGAGATCGGTTAGAACAATCCCAACTGTCTGTCATCGCCGATCGCTCGGTCGAAGTCCAGACCCATGACGCCTAGAACTGGTTCAGCTACAGGTCGAACTTGGCGTTGGACATAGTGTTCTCGGTCCAACTCGTGTTGAACGTTGTCCAACGGTTCCGGTCCCGCCGTCGTGACGACGTAGGAAACAACACGGCTCAGAGTTTTTGCTTTGCGGGCCGCAACAACATGCGGCGGGGTGATCGCGGTATATTCGTGCAAAGCTTTCCGCAAGCCCTTGCGATATACCAAGAGATTGTCCAGTTTTCCCAAGCGAAGATCTCTCACATAACCACGTAAGAAACCGAGAACGGGGCCATCATCAAATAATCGTAGATATAGTTCACGCTGTACGTTCTTGGCTAACTCAGTCCAATCGCGACGCACGACCTCCATGCCCACAAACTCCACACCGTCTTCCCCCTCAACGACCCCGGCGTAGCGCTTACGCGCTCCTGCCGACCCATGACGAATCAGGGGTAAAAATAGCCGTCGGTACAGTTTCTCGAACTCCAACTCGAGCCGACTTTCTACCCGCCAGGTATCCTTAACATAACGCGCTAAGTCGGCGTTGATCGAGGCCGTCAGGTTGTAGACTTCGTCTTTGGCCTCTCGCGAATCGTCGATGCCCGAGCGGACGAAGACACTGTCCGTGTCTCCGTAGACCACGTCGAAACCTGCCTTCTCGAACCACGCCTTTGACCAGAGAAGGAAGTGGCGGCCGAGCCCCGTAATGCTGTTCGCAATATCGGGATTATGAAATCGGCACCCAGGCGTACCAAGTACCCCATAAAATGAATTCATGAGGATTTTGATGGCTTGCGAGGCCACCTCGTCTTTGTCCGTTTTAGCCTGTTCACGCGCCCGAAAGAGATCATCGAGGATGTTTGGAAGGATGGCTTCACCGCGATGGAAAGCCACACCGCTCGGCGTGCAGATGTCATCGTTATTTTCCGCTCCCGGCGCGACGTAAGTCAGCGGATCGATATTGAAGGTACGCATCAGGCTGGGATACAAACTCTTATAATCAAGAACCCAAACGTTTTCGTGCATGCCGGTGACGGGCTCCAAGACGTGGCCCCCGCCTTGCGCCGATGATCTCCGAGCGTTCGGCGAATGAACAGCGGGCGCGCGGACGTGTTTTTCGGATAACGCAGCAAGGTAAACAAAGTCGAATGACGCGATGCTTGCAGCGACCCGGTCTAGAGACATGCCTGTTAGCTTGCTGCGCGCCACGCTGAGATTAATCAGACCCAGTTTTTCAAGAACCTGGTACGCCAACCGCGCATCGGCCCTCGCGTACGCTGCGAAGCCGGCCAGATCGTGGTGATAGCGATCGAGAATTTCTTCGGCACGATTACCGACGTCGCCTTTGACCAGCTTGCCTTCACCAAGTACAGAACGTGCAACGGCGTCTAAGGAATAATCATCCATGCGGATGTACGCGCCACGCAACAAGTCGATGCCGTCAAGCACCACACGGCCCGGTATCGTCGCCTGGTCGTTGCCAAAGCGTCCCTCCGCGAGCCGCAATCGCAGTGCACCGCCGCCTCGGCCCATCTCAAAGGAACGGCCATGCCGCCTCGCGACCCCATCCAGGACCCGCAAGTCAAAACCGATAACGTTCCACCCCGTCAAAACATCGGGATCAAAGCTTCGAACCTTCTCGATAAAAGCGTCGAGAACAGCCGCCTCTGACGGAAAGCCGATGGCGTTTTCTGGCATGCTCGTGACTCCGTCGCGAGCAACGATATAGACTTCGTCAAGGGAATCTCCAAAAAGAGAAATCGCCAAAAGCCGAGAAGCCTCGGGATCCGTTTCAATATCAAACGATAGAAGTTTCGGCGAGAACTCGACTGGGCCTGGCTCGACGACGGGGTCGTTGAATACCCAATCAATTCCCGCCTCCTTGGAATGCTGCGGCTCACCCTGAATGACGCAACCACCACGCACGTTTCGATCGATCAAATATCGAGTCGCAAACCGCACGTCGGATTCGTAGGTCGCAACGCCAACGTCATGCAGTCGATCCCGGAGTGTCGGCACATCCATTGGTAGTGCCACGTCAACGCGCGCAAGGGGTTCACCGCTAAACGATCGCGAGGTGGACTTGTGGAAACTGGTTGCACCAGCAGCCCGTGTTTTTTTCTCGTCTTTCCGATCTACGTAAAAATGCGGTCGCTCTCGCTGATCGCGGATGAGAAACGACTCACCGTTCGCGAGTTTTCCGTAGAGATGAACCACCGGAATCCGATTTTCCACCCGGTAACTTGCTTGGAGGATAAATCCTTCAGCACGCACGATATCGGCGTAGTCCGACAATCCCAACGATGGGCGATCGCGGAATAATCATCGTACGGACATGTACTTCAACGCTATCGCCACATGTGCGTACCGCCACAAACAGCGACTGCTTGACCCGTCATGTACTCGCTCGCATCCGATGCAAGAAAAACCGCGATCCCTTTGAAGTCGTCCGACTCACCAAGTCTCCGCATCGGCGTTGTCGTTTCCGCGTTACGTTTTGCTTCGGGGTTGTCCCACAGCGCCTTGGCAAAATCTGTCCGAATCAGGCCAGGACAAATCGCGTTTACCCGAACGCCCTTCGGACCATATTCCAACGCTAAATTCCGGACCAACGCGATATCAGCAAGCTTAGAAATTGCGTACGTCCCCAGGGCCTCTGAACCAGCAAAAGCTCCCGTGCTGGATGTAATCATCATGGATCCACGACCCGATGCCACCATATCCGGTGCTACCATTTGGCATAACCAATGGTTCGATCGCACGTTGGCATTCATAATCTTGTCATAGGCTTCGTCCGGAATTTCCGACATCGGCCCGTAGAAAGGATTGACCCCCGCGTTGCATATCAAAATATCAATCGCACCCAGTTGTGCGCGAGTCTCACTCACCAATCTTTCAAGTTGTTCTTTGTATCCGATATTGCAGACGATGGGAGTGGCAGAGCCATCCCCGCACTTGGCGTTGATCTGATCGCAGGCGGTTTCACACTGATCTAGCTTACGACTGGACACAACGACCCTTGCGCCGTGTTCAGCAAGTCCTTCGGCCATCGAAAGTCCCATGCCCTTTGAAGCCCCTGTCAGAAGAGCAACACGCCCGCTTAAATCGAATAGTTCTGTTTTCACTCCCATGAATTCCACTCCGCACCACTTAACGGGCTAGATTAGCAGCTTCATTGGCGCATGCTGCAACTGTTGCAATCGAGTGACCGAGCGCTTGCATTGAAGGCGGCTGTCGGTCACCGATCGGGCTCGATAACAAAGCGCTAATACCCATCTGTTCGTATCTCCGATAGATTGTCGGACTCAAGAAAAGAGGTGACGTCGCTCGGGGCAAGATGAAGCAATTCTCATACGCCATGATCGCACTCGTCGCGGTCTTCGCCACGGCGAACGATCGTCCATGCTCAACGCCTGACTATTCTCATGGCATCTCTTACGTGCTCCCGCTGAAGTATCCAGCCGACTTCCCACACTTCACCTATAGCAACCCCCTCGCACCAAAAAGCGGCCTCCTACGTCTACCCGACATGGGGACCTTCGACAATTTCAACGGCATCCTTGAAAAGGGACGCATCGCTGCTGGATTCGACTTTGTTGGTTCCAGGACACTCGTCTACGATCGGCTGCTCGAACCCGCGATTGACGAACCAGCGAGTCAATACGGCCGTCTCGCGGAGGGTATCGCCGTCGATCCCCAGTACCGTTGGGTTGCGTTCAAACTTCGCGCCGGCGCGTATTGGCACGATGGAGAACCCCTCACAGTAGAGGACGTTCTGTTCAGCTTTAACGTCTTTAAGGAACACGGTTCGGTGTCCCTCAGAACAGCGTTACAGGATCTCGTCCGCGTCTATGCTTTCGGAGAACGAGAACTCTGTTTTGTTACCCGAGCAAACGCACAAATCAATCCGATCATGCCGTTCGCCTACGGGGGGTTATCGATCTTGCCCAAGCATTATTGGCAGTCGCGAGATATATCCAAGACCACCGTCGAGGCACCTTTAGGGAGCGGCCCGTATAGGCTGAAACGCGTCGATTTCGGCCGATCGCTCGAATACGAACGCGTCGAGAACTACTGGGGTCGAGACATACCAGTGAACCGTGGACGCTACAACTGGAACAACGTGAAATTTGACTATTTTCGCGATGAAAACGTCATGCTTGAAGCCCACAAGGCGGACGTGATCGACGCGCGCGAAGAAACCGTCTCCAAGGCATGGACGACTGAATACAACTTTCCGGCAGTGAAAGCAGGCCTATTTAAAGCTGACTTGCGTTACATCACTCGCGTTTGGGGGCTCTGGTGGCCCATTTTTTGGAACCTTGACCGTCCCCGCTTTCAAGATATTCGGGTTCGTGAAGCTTTGTGGCTGCTATACGATTTCAGTTGGATCAATCGAGTCATATTGTTTGGTTTTTACGATCACGGAACATCGTTTTTCCACAATTCGCCCATGGCGCACACCGGCTTGCCTGGCCCAGCCGAGCTCAAACTGTTGGAGCCGTTTCGAGACCAACTGTCGCCTAGGGTATTTACAACGCCCTTTAAGCAGCCTCCGTCGGACGGTTTTGGTACCAACCGTGACAACATCGTTCGAGCGCTCGAACTCCTATCAGAGGCGGGTTGGGAACTTCGCAATGCTGAGCTCCGCCATAAGGATACCAACGAACGTTTCTCCATCGATTTCGTTTTCGTGTCACCAATGCTACGTCGCGCCGAAATGCCGTACATCTCTCAGTTAAATCAAATCGGGATCGAGACCACGGCGATTGCCCCAGAGAACTCACATTGGCAACACCGGATGCGAACGAGCACTTTCGACGGAGGCGCCTACCTCTACATACCCAGCAATACCCCGGGACTTGATCTAAGAAATCGCTTCGGGAGCCTTGCAGCCGGGCAGGACTACAGTCTCAACTGGGCAGGGATTAAAGACCCCATCGTCGATGCATTAATCGAAAAGGTGATTCAATCTCGCACTGCTGACGATTTATATGCATCCACACGCGCGCTTGACCGGGTACTGCTCTGGAGCTTCTACTTCATCCCGGGAATGGCGCAACCGGGATACCGATTAGTGCACTGGGACAAGTTCGGAGAAGTTGAAACTTCACCGTTATCACGCGTGCCGATCTTGGATGCGTGGTGGTGGGACGAAAACAAGGCGCGGCGTGTGGCGGAAGGACTCAAATCATTGAACAGCGCGAAATAATCGATGGGTAAGTATGTTTTACGCCGCCTCTTACTGATTATCCCGACGTTGTTCGGGGTCATTCTGATCAATTTCACGATCGTGCAGTTTGCCCCCGGTGGGCCCATCGAACAGATCATTGCGAAGGCGACGATGGGGCAAATGTCCACCACGTCCGCGATTAGTGGAGGCGGCGATACGGGGATGTCGTCGCAAGCGATGGAACAGAATGCGGCGACCCAAAATCCCGCCACGTACGGACTGGACCCCGAGCTAATCGCTGACCTCGAGAAACAGTTCGGTTTTGACAAGCCCGTCCACGAGCGCTTTTTTTCCATGCTTAAGAACTATCTACGACTCGATTTTGGAACAAGTTATTTCCAAGATCGGCCCGTCGTGGAACTGGTGGTCGAACGGATGCCGGTGTCGATCTCGCTTGGCCTTTGGTCACTGCTGCTGATTTATGGAATATCCATTCCTTTAGGCATCGCAAAATCGACTCGGGATGGAACGCGTTTCGATTTCTGGACAAGTACCGTCATCTTCGTTGGTTACGCGATCCCGGGATTTATTCTCGCAATCCTTCTGATCGTGGTATTTGCCGGCGGGAATTATTTCGACCTGTTTCCTCTTAGGGGCCTTCATGCCGAAAATGCGAGTGAGTTACCTCTTTGGGACTGGTGGGTTGATTATTTTTGGCACCTCGCCTTACCCATCGCGTCACTAACAATCGGCGGTTTCGCAACACTAACGATGCTCACCAAGAATTCCTTTCTCGAGGAAATCAGCAAGCAGTTCGTTCTAACAGCACAAGCCAAGGGACTCACGGAGAGGCGCGTACTCTACGGTCACGTATTTCGAAACGCGATGCTGATCATCATCGCCGGCTTCCCAGCGGCATTTGTGGGCATTCTTTTTACTGGCTCGGTATTGATCGAAGTGATCTTCTCACTCGACGGCATGGGACTTCTAAGCTACGAAGCGTTGCTCAAGCGCGACTACCCGATCCTTTTTGGAACGGTTTTTTGTTTCACCCTCATCGGACTCGTGATGCACTTGGTCGGCGATATCGTCTACACCCTGGTGGATCCGAGAATCGATTTCGAGTCGAGAGAATAATGACGCCGCTCGCCAAACGACGAATCGCGAATTTCAAAGCAAATCGACGCGGCTATTACGCCCTGTGGGTGTTTCTTGCTTTGTTCGGACTCTCGCTATTCGCCGAACTGCTAGCGAACGACAAGCCCATCGTTTTATACCTCAACGAAACGCTCTATTGGCCTGTTTTCGAACTCGTGACCGAGACCGAACTTGGGGGCGAGCTACCTATCGAAGCCGATTACACGGACCCCTTTGTACAGGCTTTGATAACGGATGATGATGGCTGGGCCGTCTACCCGCCCATTCGCTATAGCCACGACACGATCGACCTCTATATCGAAAGTGCTGCCCCGGCAGCACCCTCAACACAGCACTGGCTCGGTACCGACGATGGGGCAAAGGACACGTTGGCCCGATTGATTTATGGATTCCGATTATCGGTCTCGTTCGGCTTATTTCTTACGCTGTTCAGTTCCCTCATCGGCGTTACCGTTGGCGCACTCCAGGGTTATTTCGGCGGACTCGTCGACTTGATCGGGCAACGTATCGTGGAAATTTGGGCGGGTCTGCCTATCCTTCTCGTACTTATTATTCTTGCCAGCATTATTGAACCAAGCGTCTATTGGTTACTGGGCATTCTGACCATGTTCAGTTGGATGGCTCTCGTTGGCGTGGTTCGCGCCGAATTTCTGCGCGCGCGCAATTTCGATTATGTCCGTGCCGCCCGATCTTTAGGAGTTTCCAACGGGACCATCATCGTCCGACACGTACTTCCAAATGCGATGGTGGCAACGTTGACGTTTATGCCCTTTATATTGAGCGGGGCAGTCACGACGCTAACCGCTCTCGATTTTTTAGGGTTTGGTCTTCCGGCCGGCTCGCCCTCCTTAGGCGAACTCATGGCCCAGGGGAAAGCGAATCTGCATGCCCCATGGTTGGGCTTGACCGGGTTTTTCACTCTGGCCGTGATGCTGTGTCTATTGATCTTCGTCGGTGAAGCCGTGCGTGACGCGTTCGATCCACGAAGATCAATGCAAGATTTAACAGGGTCTTAATCGAGCGACGGTGCAATTTTTTTTAACGTTTCGTCGAGGCTCGTTAGCGTTATACCTAGCTTTTGGGCACACGCATCGACGCCAATGTTGTCATCGTGATCTAAGACACCCAACATCGCGCCCGTCATCGGCGGGTTATCGCTCACCCGCTCCAATAAACCAGCCACGATCATGCCTAACCAAATCGGTAACGAAATCAAAAGTCCATGAAACCCGGCGCGCTCATAGAGCATTCGCCGACTGAGCGAGGCCGGCCCAGCGAGACACAGGACCCCCGCTATACTCGATTCCATGCAAGCAATCACAGCCGCAATGACGTCATCAACGTCGATGGGTTGTTCTAAGCTAGATGCTCGGAACGCGAACGCAATGGTGCTCGAGGCGCGCTTTGCTATAGCGCGTGAGGCGTGGTCATTTGCCCCAAGCACCATGGGAACGCGTAAAATACTCGACGAGACAACACTCTCCGTCAGAATACGTTCCGCCTTGGCTTTACTCGAGAAACATGCGTTCCCGGAATCAACCGCGGCACCCAATACGCTGAGGTAAACGACCTTGCGAATGCCATTAATTTCCGACGCATGACGCAACGCCCTCGTCGCGTTTTCGTGAGCATCAATGTAGGTGCTGTTGTGGCTCTCCCGGATGATCCCGATCAAATGCACAACACCAATGCACCCTTCAAGCGCTCTCGTCATTGCCAATTCAGACGTGTAATCAACAATGCGCACCTCGTCGGCTGCCGAATTGCCGAGCATTTGCGCCGCTTTATCTGTCCTAACGAGGGCCCGGACCTCGTAATCGATCGCCATTTTGTTGATCAACCGTTGGCCAATGTGTCCATTTGCGCCCGTGATGACAATTCGATTCTTCATCTGATTCGCGTCGTTTTCCGAAGCGTACGATAATCGATAATGGCCCGATCCGGAGCATCCAAGAACGTGAAATTAACAATATATCCTTGTCTTATATGTGGCTGACTTGGGCAAATGCACTGTCGGCGTCGAGGGTCGTTATGGCGCCGTTCGCCGCGTTGTGCATCTCGTCTAATTTCTGGTCGCTCGCTGGATTGATTTTTTTTGCCGCGGTACTAACGGATCTCATCGATGGCCCCCTAGCCCGTCGTCGCGGAGAAGCGACTAAGCTTGGTGCAATCGTCGACCATGGAGCCGACGCATTTTTCGTGATCGTGATACTCGCGACGCTCGCCGCACAGAAAATTTTCACGCCGTTGCTTCCGTGCGCGGTAGGATTAGCTTTCCTCCACTATTTCTTCGGTTCCGGCGCCCATAAGAAACATCCTCTCAAGGCGAGTCGACTCGGCCGCTATAACGGTATCTCGTATTTTGTCCTGGCCGGAATACCCGTCACTCAGAATGCGTTAGGCCTTAGCTGGGTGCCATCATGGATTATTAGTTACGGCGCATGGCTGCTGGTCGTATCAACCGTCGTTTCGATTGCCGATCGATTGCGTTCGTCATAACGAGCACTCCCACATTCGGACCAAAGATTGGTCAGCCGAAGAGTTCACGGTTGGCACGAGTAAGGAACAGTGTCCCGATGACCGCATTGAACATGACAAAAAACGTGTGCATGACAAGGCTAAACGCCCCGACCGCAGGGTATTCGGGGAATAACACGGTCCAAAGGAGTAAGGCGCCCGCATGAAACGGCAGAGGCAGCGCCGCAGCAAGGAAAATAACGGGTAAAAACGCCAGCATTTGACCGAAACTGACATCCACTTGAAAGAGCTCTAGTGCGACCGTATAAACCACCACGGCCCCAACCAAGTTAGGTGCTTTGAACAAAAACGTTAATAGGTAGTGCCTAGGCTTTCCCTGCCGTAAGGCGTGAAAAACGCCCCGATCACGGATTGAAAACTTCTTTAGAACATGACCCCGAAAATAGGCAATGTGTAACGGTAGGTATATGAACGCTCCGATGAAGACGGCGGGCAAAATCACGTCGAGCGGCAAAATCGACGATGCTTCCATTACAAGTTCAAATCCGAGCAACACCCCAACGCTGGAGAAAATGAGTAGCTGGTAGATCTCCATGATGCCCAAGAAGATCATGCTTGATAATGCTTCCCAGCCCGGCACGTCGTGACGCCGCAGCAGGTATAGCGACATGGCTCCTTTCCCAACTTGCTCGTTGACCAGCGAGAGGATGTACGCGCTCGCGCGGATGGGCAGAACAGCGTTTAACTTGATCTCCGATACGTTAAACCAACGAATAACGCGCCAAGTCACATGTGCATCCACGACAAAAAAGAATATCGAGTAGGGGATCATGATCCCCAGCCAAAGTAGCCAATTTGCTTGGCCGAAAAAAATGAGTAGGTACTCAATCGCCGCCTGATTTTCGCGTGCAGCAGCGTCGTCTATCTTTCCCCATACCAGATAAAAGCAGGCCGCTGTCAAAACCCATGTGCAGCCCGAAAAGAGCCACTTACCTGCCTTTTTTTGTTTCCTTTCAGAACGCGTAAGTTGCTCTGACTCGGTCATGCCGGTCCCAGTTGGTGCGAGCGACGTAGTACTTTCATCGGGTAACGGATCCGCTCGTGATAGCCGAGTTTGGCATACACCCGGCTGGCAATCCTCTCGGCAGGGCTACCAACACGCACGTGCAGGAACGACCTGCAATTAGCGCAATGTTGGCGTGTGACAATTTCGGCAACAAGCCCCTGAGCGTATCCTCGACCACCAAAACCTTCGGCGGTGCAGACGGCGCTAACTTCACGATTTCCTTCGAAGCAAATTCGTTCACCCGCCATCGATACTAGACGACTTCGTACACGCACACCTACATAGTCTCCTAGTTGGTGAGTCAACCGCTCAAAAGGCCCTGGGTCTGTGGCCTTGACGAGCCTTTGCATGTCTTCAGCATCCCCTTCGCCCAATTCGATCCAGGTGAAATCGGTTTCGTCGGGTTCCAAGGTGTCACATACCCACTGGGTGAGTTCGATCGTTGTCAATTCCCGCCATAAGCTAGCGTCAACAGGCCCAGCCATAATCACCGCGACAATCTCGTCCGGAGTTACTAGCTGACTCAGCTCGTTCGTCGCCTCAATCGAACTGTCTGCTACCGCCGCAATCGGGGAAACATCGGCGCAATAGCGGGCGGCAAGCGATCCCACGACCCCAAATTCGCGCTGCTCGCCGGTCAGCGCGTGCCATGCCGGGTTATCAAGCGGATCCAATCAAACCTCCAATACTGCCGCAAACGTCACCGCGATCGACCAAAAGGTTACCGATAATCGTGAAATCAATCGTTCCGGGCTCAATAAACGACAGCTATTCCTACTCGCGTAAGGATAATTCAGCCGGTATCCGTTTACCGGCACATCATTGGAAGTCGATCGTCCGGCGAGCGACTATTCCAACGCCTCTTTGGTCGTTTTGATGATCGCGGCAGCGACTTTATACGGATCCGCGTTCGAGGCGGTACGGCGGTCCTCAAGTCGACCTTTCCAACCGCCATCAATGGTGGCCACCGGTATGCGGATCGACGCACCGCGGTCGGCAACCGCAAAACTGAACGTATCGATTGATTCAGTCTCATGTTCGCCTGTCAGACGCAACTCATTATGAGCTCCATAAACCTCTATATGGCGCGGAATATTTTCTCCGAAGTGTTCGCAAATTTTGGTGAATACCTCTTCCTTGCCCGACTCACGCATGACGCCATTGGAAAAATTCGCGTGCATCCCAGAACCGTTCCAGTCCATGGCGCCAAACGGTTTCGGGTGCCAGTTAATGGAATAACCATATTTTTCACCCGTCCGCTCTAACATATAGCGAGCCAACCAAGTCTCGTCACCAGCTCGTTTGGCACCCTTTCCAAACACCTGAAATTCCCACTGTCCCGCAGCAACCTCGGCATTGATCCCTTCAACATTAATCCCCGCATCAAGACAAAGATCTAGGTGTTCGTCCACACAATCTCGCCCATACGTGTTCGACGCGCCGACCGAACAATAATAGGGGCCTTGCGGTCCAGGGTACCCATTTAAGGGAAATCCCGGTGGGAGATCCGTGTCCGTATCCCAGAGGAAGTACTCTTGTTCGTACCCAAACCAAAAATCCTCATCGTCATCATCGATGGTTGCGCGTCCGTTGGAAACGTGCGGCGACCCATCAGCGTTCATGACTTCAGTCATCACGAGATACCCGTTCTTACGATCCGGATCCGGGAAAATGCAGACGGGTTTCAAAAGACAGTCCGAATCGTTCCCTGCTGCCTGCTCTGTTGAACTACCGTCGAATGCCCACATCGGGCAATCGCCAAGTGTTCCGCCAAAGTCCGTCTGTACCAGGGTCTTGCTTCTTAGACTCTGGGTTGGTTTGTAGCCGTCAAGCCAGATATATTCCAACTTCGTTTTCATAGTGTGCCTTGCCCTCCAAAAACATTGCGCTTTATATTCGCGGCTTTCTCCACAGCCGTCGTTTTTCGTTTGCCGCCTCGCTTACTCGTAACCAAGCGACTCCAATGCGGCCCGCAAGCATAACGCAAACGCAAAACCAACAACTATGCCCATCAGCATAGGAACCTCTTACCTGAAACATCGTCAATAGCCTGACTTGTATACCGCTATTTCTTTCAAGAAACGTGGCGTCATTCGGAAGCGATAACTCAGCTAATTTGTAATAGCTTGATAAATCAGGGTTTTGAGTTCTCGCCTGATCGGATGCGTGGATGAAGGCAACAATTGCGTTAGAAATACGACCGTCATGTCCTCCAAAGGATCAACCCAAAAATAGGTGCTCGCAGCCCCTCCCCAGGCAAATTCCCCTGGAGAATCAAGGACACCGGCCGCAGCCGGATCGAGGACGACCGAGAATCCGAGGCCAAAGCCAATCCCGTGATACGACGTCTCGCTAAAAACCGGCTGGCCCATCGCCGCTAAATCAACATTTCCGGGCATGTGGTTAGTCGCCATGTACTCGACCGTTTTCCGGCCTAGTATTCGGTATCCGTCGAACTCGCCTCGATTTAGCAGCATCTGGGCGAAGCGACTATAGTCATCAATGGTTGCCACCATGCCCCCACCACCAGAGAAAAACGTGGGGCGCTCGTGGTATACCGAGCTGGCCGGATCGTCCTGCAGCTCGAATCCCCCACCACGTTTATAGCGATAGCATGCCGCGAACTTTTCCTTGGAAAGGGCGGGGACTTGATAACCGGTGTCGTTCATTCCCAAGGGTTCTGTAATCCGCTCGCGAACAAATACATCCAGATCAGTGTCCGAGAACAACTGCACAAGATAGCCACAGACGTCGGTCGAAACGCTGTAATTCCAACGCGATCCAGGCGTGAACGACAGCGGAATGTCGGCCAAGTCATCAATCATGCCTTGGAGCGTCGATCCTTGGCGTTCGCCGCCTATGGAGGCATTCCGGTACAAGGCATCGACAGGGTGGCTATTCATGAATCCGTACGTCAGTCCCGAGGTATGCGTTAACAAATGCTTGATCGTTACCGGTACCGTGGTTGGGGACGTCACCATCGTGTCATCGTCGCCGTCTTCATACACGCTTAAATCAGACCAGCTGGGGATGAACTTCGACACCGGATCATCCAACTGAAATTTCCCCTGTTCGTACAACGTCATCAAGGCAACGCTAGTGATCGGCTTCGACATCGAATAAATACGTACCACCGTGTCGCGCTCCATACTGAGATTCCGTTCAACGTCGCGCTCACCGAATGCACGGAAATACGCTTCCTCTCCATGCCGCGTCACCAGACACGAACACCCGGGGAAACGACCATCGTCGACGTACCCCTGCAGGTGTGCAGTGAGGTACTCAAGTCGATCGATCGAAAACTCGTGCCCCATAATGATTTCCCCGACCATTTGACCCAGCATAACCGTTTGCCCAAAGTTAGGTGGAAGGGGCGAGTGTCAGCAATGGCCCCTTTTAAACTTTTGACGGAAGATGGGCTGGGGAAAAATTCCGATGACACCTGGACAGAAATTAAGACATGCCCTAGCGTCCGAAAAGGTCGTTTTCGCACCGCTTACGCTCGACGCGCTCACTGGTCGTATCGCCGAGCGAGCTGGATTCTCAGCTGGTTACATTAGCGGTGGTGCATTGGGATTTGCCCACGGCGTAAGCGAGGCGTTGCTTACATTAACCGAAATTGCTGATGTTACTCAGCATGTGACCGCCCGCACCGACATTGCCGTAATCGTCGATGGCGGCGTGGGTTTTGGCGACGCGGTACACACAACCCGAACGATTCAGGTGGTTGAAGCCGCCGGCGCTGCTGGTATCGAGATCGAAGATCAAGTAGCGCCTAAACGGGTAAGCCATCACCGCGGCATCGAGCACCTCATCGAAATCGGCGAAATGACCGATAAAATCCGCGCCGCAGTCGGCGCACGCAGCGATTCGGACTTCGTCATCATCGCGCGCACGGGAGCAGTTCGTAACGAATCGTTCGAAAAAGCGATTGAGCGCGGCAATGCCTATGCAGACGCTGGGGCAGACTTGGTCATGCTTATGCCAACAAACGAAACCGAATGGCAGGAAGCACCTCGACGTATCGGCGTACCGCTCGCCACGATTACCTCGCTCGACACACGCCTTCCAACGGAGTGGGCAACGTTGGGCTGGGATTTGATAATCGATCCCTTTACCGCCCAAACGGCAGCCGTAAACGCAATATCAGCCGCGTATCAGCAATTTCGACATTCCGGAACCACAGGCCTGGATCGTCACGAAATATCTGCGCACTACCGACTGTTGCCCGACATCGCCGGGTTCCAGGAACTTTACGAGATCGAAGATCGAACAACGGAGAAACCCTCATGAATGTCGAAATACGACCCCTTACCGCTGGCGAGATGGGGCAATTGGGAGAACTCGGCGGTTACGTGTACGGGGGCAGTTTTGGTGACGGACCGGACAATGTCGTCGCAACCGCCAACCTACCGGACTGGACACTGTGCGCACTTATCGACGGGAAGCTCGTAGCAAGCTTCACCGCCATTCCATTCACGATGCGCGCCAACGGAAATGCCGTTGCGCTCGCCGGCGTCTCAACAGTAGGAACCCAGCCCGAGTATCGACGCCAAGGTCTTCTCCGCCGCATTCAAACCCAGGCCTTCGCCGACATGCGTGATCGTGGCCAGTCGCTAGCAGCTCTGTGGGCATCGCAAGCCGCCATCTACCAACGGTACGGGTACGCCATGACAACGGTCCTCCGTTCGTACCGTGTGGACACAACGGACATCAGTTTTCACGACGGCGTTTGGGGATCTGGTCATGTCGAGCGCTTGTCAGTCAACGACGCATTCGATGTCATCAAATCGATCTATATTCGTTTCGTCGAAAACCGCATCTGTTATCTGCATCGAAGCAAGGCGCTTTGGTTGCAAAATGCGATGGAGGAGATCGAAGAGCAAGGACCGATTCATGCCGGTGTGCATTTCGATGACGAAGGCAATGCCGACGGTTACATCATCTACACGCTCCGGGCAGGCAAAGTTGACCACGCGACCCGGGGACAGGAAATCCTTGTTCGGGATATGGCCTGGCTTTCGATGGATGGATATCGATCATTGTGGGAATGGCTGAAGCGGCACGACTTGGTTGGCCGGGTGTCATACCGTAGGGCGGCGACCGATGATCCTGCCGTCGAGCTATTTGCCGAGCCACGTCTTCTCCACAGCGTCGATCACGAAGGGATTTGGCTTCGGATTGTTGACGCAACAGGCGCCCTCGGAGACCGCGCTTATTCGAGCGAGGGAGACGTCACCATCGGTTTGACCGACGATCCGCTCACACCATGGAACAACCGTTCAATAAGGCTCGAGGCATCGCCCGAAGGCGCTCACGTCACGCCGAGCAAGTCGTCCGATCTACAAATGTCAGCCAAAGCACTTGCCTCACTTTACAGCGGCTTTCGCACCGCGCGGCAACTGCGGGCGTGGGGCTTAATCGAGGGTGGGGATCAAGCTATCGACACTGCAGACCGTTTGTTCGCTAGCAGCCATGCACCGCACTGTCCCGATCATTTTTAAGCTCTATGTCTTCCGAATTCTTGAGCAGGGGTGTCGCTAATCGATCCGGGGCTTACGTCGCAACTGTTTTTTTTGGCCGAGACGTTGTTTTCGCTGAACACGAGCTTTAAGGGCTGTACGTGACGGCTTCGTTTTGAGTCGCCTCTTTCTAACTCGGCCTGCCTCCGACAAAAGAGCGCGCAGGCGGTCCATCCCGTCTTCCCGGTTACGTGCCTGAGTCCGTTGGGCCCGCGCAAAAATAATGATTTCCCCCGCCCGATTTAGGCGTTTCCCCGCAAGTAATTCCAACCGGCGTCTATAGGCTGTCGAAAAACAACAGGTATTGAGATCTAGTCTTAACTCTACAGCGGTCGCCACCTTGTTGACGTTCTGGCCCCCGGGACCCATTGATCGAACAAATTTCCACTTCAAGGCTTCGGCAGGAATTTGTTGTCCAGCAATCGTATAGATAGTCACGGCTGTTCCAAGCGTTTGTTTTAGCCGGTAGGTGCAAGATAATCCTCGGCATACGGGAGGACAACATGAGCTGGAAAGACGAAGTTAATGAGATCACTCATCGCCGTGAGTTGCGCCAAGCTATGGGAGGCGCCGAGGGCATCGAACGCCAACACAAGCGTGGGAAACTAACCGTGCGCGAACGCATAGATAAGTTCGTTGATCCCAATGGATTTCGCGAATTTCACTCGCTGACCGGTAACGCTACGTATAACGAGAAAGGTGAGCTGAAGAGCTTTATACCCCGGGGCTCGGTCGAAGGAACTGCACTGATCGACGGTCGTAAAATCATCTTGAGCGCGGGAGATTTTACAGTGCGAGGTGGTTCCGCGAGTTCAGGCGGCGGTATGGGATCGGAGCTCCCGTCTAATGAACGTGCGCGCCAGTGGCGTCTCCCTTACGTCCGGTTACTTGATGCGGCTGGAGGCAGCGTCCGTGGTTTCGAGGAAATGGGTCGTACCTATCTGCCCGACGGTAACCACGGGTCAACGATCGATGTCGATCTTCTCTCGCGGGTGCCTGTGGTATCCGCTGTGATGGGGTCTGTTGCCGGTCTACCCGCGATCAACGCTTGTTTAGCCCACTTTAACGTGATGGTTAAAGACTCAAGTCAACTATTCCCGGGTGGGCCTCCCGTGGTTAAAGCGGCATTGGGGTACGAAATCAGCAAAGAAGAACTGGGTGGTCCACACATCCATACTCGAATTAGCGGTTCGGTGGACAATCTTGCAGATACAGAGGAAGACGCATTCGGTCAAATTAAGCGCTTTCTCAGTTACCTGCCATCCAATGTCCATGAAATGCCACCTCGTCATTTAACGGACGATCCCGCCGACCGTAACGAAGAAGATCTATTGTCTTTGATACCTCGAGACCGGCGACAAGTGTACGACGCCCGCAAATTGGTCGAGTTGGTTCTCGATCAAGGTTCGTTTTTTGAGATCTCACCTCGCTACGGCCGTGCCCGGCTCACTGGGCTCGGGCGGGTTAACGGCTTTCCCGTTGGGGTCATGGCGAACAACCCGCGTCATAACGGTGGCTCAACGGACGTCGCGGCTGGTAATAAGGTGATTCGCCTTTTGCAATTATGCGATGTGTTTCATTTACCGGTCATTAGCTTCGCCGACGAGCCCGGCTTTATGGTGGGGTTGGAATCTGAAAAGTCCGGCATCGAACGCGCCGGTGCTGCGCTTGTCGCAGTTACCTGTCAGAGCCGCATGCCTTGGTTGACCGTGGTAGTCGGTCGGCTCTACGGCGTGGCGGGACAGTGTCATCACCGACCATCGGGCATGTTTCGCCGCTACGCTTGGCCTTCAGCTGCATGGGGATCAATGCATATTACTGGCGGCGCTTCAGCGGCTTATCGTCGCGAAATCGATGGCGCAGATGATCCAGAGGCTAAACTAGAGGAGATCGAATCGCGCCTTAACGCCCTCGCCTCGCCGTTTCGAACCGCTGAGGTGACCGGTCAAGACATTATCGATCCCCGCGAAACTCGAGGTTTTGCGGCCGAGTTCGTTGACGATGCGCAACGCGTACTCGAGGCCCAGCTTGGAGATCCTCTTATCCCTTATCGGCCCTAGTTTTCATTCATCGTGGCTAGTCCCTTCGCGTTCCTTCGCGAGACGTCGCATTCGTTGGGTATTTCGACGCTCAGTATCGCGGCGTTCGCTGAGCGATGCCGAGTTACGCGCCTCTTCCCGCCGCAGCTTTCTAAACTGTTGTAACCTCTCCGGCTCCAGCTGGCCCTCGGAAAGTGCGGATTGCACCGCACAACCCGGCTCCGTTTGATGGTCGCAGTCAACAAATCGACAACGGGCTGCCAGAGTCTCTACATCCTCGAAAGCCGATGCGACGCCTTCGGCTGCGTCGGCAAGCGCAAGCTCTCTGATGCCTGGCATGTCCATCACCAGGGCTCCTTGTTCAATTCGATGTATCGATCGATGAGTAGTCGTGTGTCGACCCCGACTATCGTCTTCCCTTATCGCTTCGGTTCGTTGCACTTGGTAACCCGCCAGCGTATTCAGTAATGTGGATTTACCCACCCCCGACGACCCAACGAGGGCGACGGTTTGCCCTTCTGTAGTCCACAACCGCACGCCTTCAAGAGCGTCCGCGTCACGCGCATCGATACACTCGATCACCGAGTTACCTGAGACTTTCCGAGCCCTCTCGACGTATTGATGACTTTTATTCGACAAATCGCGTTTGGTTATCACGACCACGGCGATAATCTCCACTTCTCGGGCTAGCGCAAGGTATCTGACGAGACGATTTTCATTAAATTCATCGTTACAGGACGTGACGATAAATAACGTATCGATATTGGCAGCGATTAGCTGTATTTCGCGCTTTGATCCAGCAGCAAAGCGCTTAAACACGCTCTTGCGTTCAAGAAGACGCACGACCTTATCCCGTCCTCTACCTAACAACACCCAATCACCCACGGTGGGTCGCAGTTCTGTCGGGCCCCGAAACCAATTGCTACCGAGTGCGACGTCGTATTCATCTATGCCGTCGGTGACTACCAAGGAGGAACGATGCATGGCAACCACACGGGCCGGTACCAAGAAATCCCGTTCATCCGTGCTTAGCTGTTGTGAAAAAAAGTGATCCCAGCCGAATCCCTCGAGGCTCACGCTGGCGCGCTCATCATGAACGAGGCAACGAGTACTTGCTCTATCAAATCAAGGGTGGTTGCTATAACGAACACCATCGCATTATGGTGAAACCAGTATGTCGACACACCTCAATAAAGCCGAAATCGAGGCCTTTCACCGGCGAGGGTATCATACGCCGTTGCGCGTGCTGTCGACCAAAGAAGCCGGCACCATACGGCAAGAACTTGAAGCGATTAATACCGAATTTGGATCGGCAGATGTGGCGATCCCTCTCACCGACGCGCACCTAATTTATCGATGGGCATGGGATGTGATTCATGATCCTCGGATCGTTGACCCAGTTACCGACCTTCTCGGGCCCGACGTGCTGCTTTGGTCGCTGAATTGGTTCATCAAAGAGCCCTTAGACGGAACGTTTGTCACCTATCATCAAGATGCAACCTATTGGGGTCTTGAGCCTCATGACATCGTGACAGCTTGGATCGCGCTTTCGGACGCCGGACAGACTACCGGGCCCATGAAGTTTGTCCCCGAAAGCCATCGAGGCCCCATGTGGGATCACACCGATACATTTGAGGATCAAAATCTGCTGTCTCGGGGTCAAGCTATCGAACAAGATATTTCCGACGACGACACAGTTTTAGCACCCCTGAAAGTTGGTGAAATGTCGCTGCATCATGTACGCCTCATCCACGGTTCGGATCCCAACCTCACCCATGATCGTCGGATTGGAATGGTATTGCGATACTGTGCTACTCGCGTCAAACAAACTAAATTACGTGACACTGCCGTGCTGGTACACGGCCTCGATGCCTTCGGTCATTTCGATCTATTACCAGCACCCGAAATCGATGCGGGTGACGCAGAACGTCAACGCCAGAAAGATGCACTTCAACGAATGCAGCGCGCGCTGCACTCCAAAGATTACGAATAGTCTGCGTCCGTCAGACGAGCGCCGCCGGGACTAATCGACCGATCTTAGAGCTCGCGCGACTTCTATCTCGAAGTCAACACGGTATCCGTATTCGCGTTGACCACTGGTGGCTTCGGTCCCCGAAACCCGGATCTGCTGCCAACGCGCACTGGTATGGCCCTCGGCTTTGTCGACGTTAACAAAGTGAACTCCCACCCCTGCCCGGGCACTCGCGCTCGAATTGTCTCCTGTCGCGTGCGGTGTTCCGAAACAAAAAAAGGCAACGCCACCTGCCTCCAGTTCACAGTTCAGGGCTTGAGTTTCGTCGATCTGGGTACGAATGTGGTGATTGGAATCCTCGTCTCGAGTATGCGGAAACATCTCTCGAAACACCCCAGGGATGACTCTCAGCGTCCCATTTTCAACGGTCGCGTCGTCAACGGCAATCCACATTGCGACCCCGGCCATTGGATTGGTTAGATGAAAGTACGCATTGTCCGTATGCCAATGGGTACCCATTCCTAGTTTTGCCGGTTTAAGGAACATTTGGTCGAGTATTTTCATGAGCGGATGGCCTATCAACGCACCCACGCTCTCGATGACTTTGGGTGCGAATGGCAGTGCTCTAAACAATGTGCTTCGCTCGTGAAGCGGAATTAGCTGGAGGTTCTGACGCTTCTCGGGATCGGTTGAGACATCCCGTGGCAAACCGCTCAACAGCCATCGGTCAACTTCCCGGCGAATTGCAGCAACCTCGTTTGGTTCGAAAAATCCATCAACGGTGGTATAACCAAGCTCTATGAATTGCTGCACCTGGTCGGCGCTTACCTGCATCGGGTATCCCACCCCAGCGATTCGGCTAGAGGATAAACCAAGGGGATAAGCATGAGCGAATTTGAAGGAAAGGTGGTCATCGTCACCGGAGCTGGAGGAGGTATCGGCCGCTGTCACGCAATCGAATTTGCTCAGCGCGGCGCGAAGGTAGTAGTAAACGACCTAGGTGGCAATGTGGATGGAACAGGCGGCGGCGATGCTGCTGACCGAGTGGTCGCAGATATCGAGGCAATCGGAGGAACAGCAATAGCCAACAAAGCGTCGGTTTCTGATCGCGATGGCGCGAAATCCATCGTTGAAGATGCACTCAATGCGTATGGCCGTATCGATATATTGGTAAATAACGCCGGCATCTTGCGAGACAAAACCTTCAAGAAGATGACTTTGGACGAATGGGACATAGTGGTAAACGTCCACCTCAACGGGTCTGCTTACGTCACCCATGCGGTTTGGCCATACATGTACGAGCAACGCTACGGCCGCGTCGTCTTCACTAGTTCCGGATCCGGTATTTTCGGAAACTTCGGGCAGTCCAATTATGGCGCTGCAAAAATGGGCATGCTTGGTCTTATGAATGTATTGGCACTCGAGGGGGCTGCCCGAAATGTCCGCGTAAACTGCCTCGGTCCGGGTGCAGCGACACGGATGACTAATACGGTACCAGGTCGTGACGAAGATCTTGGTGAGCCCGATCCTCTTCGCCACCCAGCTTTGGTAAGCCCAGCAGTTCTATTCATGTGTAGCGAAGACGCTCCAAACGGTGCCGTGATCCACGCATCCGGTGGTAACTACTCCCAGAGCCATATTGTAGTCAACGAGCCTATCGCGCTCGGCCAAGGAACCACTTACGAAGACCTCGTCCCGCACATTGATAAGCTCATGGATATGTCAGCCGCCAAACCGAGGGAGCGCCGACAACCGCGACCACGGCAATAACATCACGATAGACCCATCGCGAAATTAGTTGGCTCGTGGCCTGCTTCAATCCTCTCAGTATCGACGAGGTCGCGCGAACATGCCGAAAAAGCGGGTGTGTCCATCGGCCAAGAAATCGCGAACTGATACGCCGTCCAGCACCGTCGAACGGGCTGCAAAAATTACTGGTCTGACAGAAGCTGAGGACGCGAATAGCGCACTTTTTCAATCAGGAAGTCAACGACCTCCAGCATGCGCTCGTTGCTCCCCGCCAATGTTCCATCAACACGGTATGTCCCATCGACAATCATGGAGGGAACCCCCTCCACACGATACATCCTAACCAGCGCATCGCCCTGTTGAACACGGCTTCGAACGCTGAACGATTTCACGACGCTATTAAACTTTTGTGGGTCGACGCCGGCACTATTCTTGAATATTCGCGTCACTGCGCCGCGATCACGGAGGTCGAGTCGATCAATGTGCATGGCTCGAAAAACGGGCTCGTGGATTTCTTCAAGTACTCCTAAAATCTCTGCCGCGTAGTAAAGTTCGGCGAGTGGCGCCCAGCTCGCGCCGAAGACTGCCGGTATGCGACGAAAAACCACGGCTTCCCGATCCTTCGCGGCCCATTCGGAGATTAGGGGATCGAACCGAAAGCAGTGAATGCATCCATACGAAAAGATTTCGGCGACTTCGATGGCTTCGCTGTCACGAGTCTCGACCTGGATAGGAATTCGAACGTAGTGTTTACCCTCTACGAACTTCGGCGTTCCCAGGAAATCGGCGTCTCCCTCTTGAGCCATGCCCATCGCAGATGACAACGCAACAACGGCGAATATGACTGCCTTGTTTAGAGGTAAATACATAGAAACTCCGTGACCCAGCGTGGTGGTAAAATGGCAGCACTTTCGCGGCGCGCGATTATAGCAACCGGATTCGGGGATCACATGCAGAAGACGCCGCAAATTCAAGCGAGTTTCCTCACCAGCGCCGATTCGCTTGCGGGCTGCCCCGTTGACAACCTTCCAGAGGTCGCGTTTGCCGGACGATCGAACGCCGGAAAGTCGAGCACCTTAAATTGCCTCACCCACACTCGAAACCTTGCCCGCGTCAGTAAAACGCCCGGGCGTACACAACTGATCAACTTTTTCACGACCAGCCTGGGCGGACGCCTCGTTGACTTGCCTGGATACGGCTACGCAAAAGTGAGCAAAGCGCGCCAGAAATCGTGGGGGGAGGCCGTCGACGACTATTTGCAGATGCGCCAAAACCTGAATGCGGTAGTGCTCGTTATGGATATTCGCCACCCCTTACAACCGTTCGATGTGCACATGATTGAGTGGGGAATCGCAACTGAAACGCCGCTACTCGTGCTACTTAATAAAGCAGACAAGTTAAAACAGGGCGCCCGAGTTGCCGCTTCGCGGCAGGTCGATTCAGCATTAGCCAACGCCACGAACGCCTCGTCGATCACGTTTTCTGCAAAAACAGGGTTAGGGTCCGCCAAAGCGATCGAAGCCGTTAGCGGATTTCTGATGGATCCGCAACACTCCTAGTCTCTGTCAGTGAGCTTCATCCCAATTGATGCCAAACCCCGTATCGACGACCAAAGGTACATCTAGCGAGGCGGCATTAGTCATCGTTTCTTCCGCTAATGTAATGAGTTCCGCCACATCTTCCTCGGCAACCTCAAATACCAACTCGTCATGGACCTGCATAACCATCTTTGCCTTCAGAGAACTTTCTCTAAGGTGTCTATCCAGAGCGAGCATCGCGCGTTTGATAATGTCTGCCGCCGTGCCCTGCATGGGCGCGTTAATGGCCGTTCGCTCCGCCGCTTGTCTCCTCGGTACATTGCTCGCGTTGATTTCAGGAAGATACAGCCGCCGGCCAAAAGCGGTTTCGACAAACCCATCTTCCGCTGCCCGGGACCTTATTTGGTCCATGTAGTCTCGGACGCTCGGGTAGCGGTCGAAATAGCGGTCGATGTACTCCTGCGCGACGTTACGCGCGATGCCAAGCTGTCTCCCTAAACCGAAAGCGGACATGCCATAGATGAGCCCGAAGTTGATAGCTTTGGCACTGCGCCGTTGTGCGTCGGTAACCGCATCGACATCTTCCGCAAAAACTTCGGCTGCGGTGGCTCGATGTACGTCAAGCCCTTGCGCAAAGGCAGAACAAAGACCCACATCGCCTGAAAGATGCGCCATGATTCGCAATTCAATCTGGGAATAATCCGCAGCGACGAGCTGAAAGCCCTCCGGCGCCACGAAGGCTTGGCGAATTTTCCGGCCATCTGCGGTACGTATAGGTATGTTCTGTAAATTAGGGTCCGATGACGACAGTCGCCCCGTTGCAGTAACCGCCTGATGATACGAAGTATGTACGCGACCGGTGCACGAATTAATTTGTCCCGGGAGCGCGTCCGTATACGTTGATTTCAGCTTTGAGACTGAGCGGTAATCGAGGATAACTTGCGGTAATTCAAATTCCTGAGCGAGTTCTTGCAATACCGGTTCAGCCGTCGAACGTTGCCCTTTTTGCGTTTTGCGTAACGCCGGAAGGGACAATTTGTCGTAAAGAATCTCTTGTAATTGCTTGGGCGAACCTAAGTTAAATTCTTCACCTGCGAGTTCGAATGCCTTTGCTTGAAGCAAGACCATCCGGTGAGACAGCTCGTTGCTTTGTTCCGCCAACATTGCGGCGTCAATTAATGTGCCGGCCCGTTCCATTTCTGAAAGAACCGCCAACAGAGGTAACTCAAGCTCCTCGTACACCGGCAACAACGAGGGTTGCGCTTCGAGCTGCGGTCGGAGGACCTGATTGAGCCGCAGCGCAGCATCTGCGCGTTGCGCAGCGAATTGACACGCTGCTTCAATCTCCACCGTGGACCAGGGAACTCGTTTGACTCCCTTTCCTACGACGGCATCGAGTGGCGTAAGCAGCATGTCCGAATATTTTGCTGTCACGTCCTCGAGCTTATGTCCGCGCGAGCCAACACTGTCGAAAACGTACGACTCAAGCATAGTGTCATTCGCAAGACCTCGAAGCACGACATCATCCTGCGCAAGTACATTGCGTTGAAACTTTAAATCGTGGCCCGTCTTCGTTAGTCGATCGTCCTCGAAAACTGGGCCGAGGTGCGCTAACACAGTGTCTCGGTCTAATTGTTTCTGCAACTGATGGCCGATCGGAACGTATGCGCCTTGTCCACATTGCGTCGCGATCGCTATACCAACGATTTCCCCAGTCATGTAGTCGTTTGACCCAATCACGATTTCGAGCGCAAAGCCTAGTGTCTCGTTAATCTCGTCAACAAGCCCACTCAAGCCTTCTACGGTATCGATAATTCGATAGTCGCCTGACGCGATCGTCATTTGCTCCGTTTCTAATGTCCCGTCCAACTCGGCTAACCACGATTTGAATTCGAACCGCTTAAACAAATCCCGAAGCGCCTCCGTATCTGCAACGGCTAAGTTGAGGTCATCGAGCTCCGTATCGAGCGCTACATCACATTTGATTGTCGCCAACGTGCGAGAAAGCGGCAGTTGCTCTAGATTATCCCGAAGACTTTCCCCCACTTTGCCCTTTATTGCAGAGGCATTGGCGATCACGCCGTCGAGGTCTCCGTAGCTATCCAACCATTTTGCCGCCGTCTTCGGCCCCACCTTCGGTACCCCCGGGATGTTGTCCGAGGTGTCCCCCATCAGCGCGAGGTAGTCAATGATTTGTTCCGGCCATACTCCGAATCGCTCCCTGACACCATCACGCTCGAGATTCGTGTCTGTCATGGTATTAACAAGAGACACGTGTTCATTGACGAGCTGTGCCATGTCCTTATCGGAGGTTGAAATAATCGTCGGCTGCTCAGCCTGAGTTGCACGGGCAGCCAGCGTTCCGATTACGTCATCGGCTTCGACCCCAGGACAGACAAGCAGCGGAAGCCCCATCGCCCGGATAACGTCGTGAATGGGTCCAATCTGCTCGCGTAAATCGTCTGGCATGGGCGGACGATTGGCTTTGTATTCTGGAAAAAGTTGGTTCCGAAAGGTTTTGCCGCCCGCATCGAAAACGACCGCAATAGGACTGTCCACAAAATCGCTACTCAGCTTACGTAGCATCGCAATGACGCCACGAACGGCGCCCGTCGGAGCCCCGGTGCTGGTGCGCAGATCGGGAAGTGCATGGTAGGCCCTAAACAGGTAGGAAGAACCATCGACGAGCAGTAACGGTTTGGCATTTGCCATGTTAAATTCCCCGGCTTCGACCCTAACACAACCCTCTTGATCTATGCCGTGTAACCCCTTATCAACCACCCAAGTCCCTGTGTCCGCCCCGCGTACAGAGGTCTCCAGGAGTTCCACGGGCCCTTCTCGGCATCCCTGTATGAACATCTCGGCAATCAATATCCGGACGCCGTGGCCGTTGTAACTGAATTACCCACCACCGTCGTCGCCGACGTCGTTGGTCAATATGACATTGGGTCTCTAGACAAATACTGGCCGGCCGATGACGGTGTCGAAAACACAAACTATTTCTTGCGCACGAGCCGAGGCCTCGAATACGTGCTTACCGTGGTCGAATCAAGCACCCATCACAACGATTTGATGATCCGCGTTCTCGACTTGGCCCATCGAAACGATCTTCCTGTCGCCCCCGTAATGGCGTCTAAGACGGGGGCCCGGGAGATATACCGGTTGAATAAGCCCATGCTGCTTGCGCCTCGACTGCCAGGCCGACACATTGACCAACCCAATGAAAACCAATGCGGCGCCGTTGGAAAGTTCTTGGCCATGTTCCATCTCAGCACCAGCGAACTCGGGCTCGAGGCTCATGAATACCCTCGAAATCTCACCTGGCTGAATCACCACGCTGCATTATCGCGAGAAATCCAACATCCGACTTATCAGCGCCAGCTTGAAGAAGCACTAGACGGTATAACAATCGGTCTTGAACGACCCGAAATTGAAGAGTTACCGACGGGGATCGTCCATGGGGATCTATTTCGCGACAACGCGCTATTTAACGAAGGGGAGCTATCAGGCGTCGTCGATTTTCACCACACCTCACATCATTACTGGATCTACGATGTCGCCGTCGCCATCAACGATTGGTGCACCACCGAGCAACAACAATTGGACGAGCATCGTGCGGCGGCCTTGGTCCAGGGCTACCAAACGATTCGCCCTTTCGACGATGCTGAGACCGCTTGCTATCCCACTTTCGGCTTATATAGCGCGGTCGCCTTCTGGTTGTCGCGACTGGTAGCAGTGTCAGCCGATACGGGAAGCCATTCGCGACCACCGAAGGACCCTGACGAATTTCGCCGTATCGCTGCGCAACACTTGCGCGGTTTTTCGCTTTTCTAGATATCCATATCGAGTCGCGGCAATCCTTGACGTGGCCCTTTAGGTTGCCTTAAGCAGCAACTCCATAAATTGATGATCAGCGTCAAACCACGTCAAGTGTTGGCGAAAGCCCGTCGCTTCTGCCAATGCCACGAATTCATCAAAGCTGTATTTATACGAATTCTCCGTATGCACGTGCTCGCCCGGGGCAAAGCGAAATGTCTCTCCTTCCAGGCGGACGTCCTGTTCACACTTGCTTACTAGGTACATCTCGATTCGGCCTTTCGACGGGTTATACCGGGCGAAATGCTCGAACGCCCGGGCATCAAAGTCGGTGCCGAATCGTTCATTTAGATGTCGAAGCATGTTTCGATTGAACTCGGCGGTTACGCCTCCAGAGTCGTTATAGGCTCGATTCAGAACGGATTCAGATTTCTTGGTGTCAACGCCGATTAGGAACCAGCCATCATTGCCAACGACGTCTCGAACTCCATCCATAAACTTCGCTGCATCCGCAGGCTCAAAATTTCCGAGGCTGGATCCCGGGAAAAAGGCAACTCGCGTCAATCCATCGACGCTTGACGGAAGGCTGAATGGGGCGGAGTAATCGGCACAGGTCGGGTACACGTGTAACCAAGGATAATCGTCGGCAATCCGGCGCGACGAATGCAAGAGATACTCACTCGAAATATCCACCGGGACGTACGCTCTGGGACGACATGACTCTAATAGGACACGGATCTTTGTACTGCTTCCACTTCCATATTCAAGGAGACAAACACTAGAGCCGATGGCCTCGGCTATTGCGGTCCCATGCGTACGCAAAATTGAAAGCTCTGCGCGTGTTAGGTAGTACTCGGGTAGCTCGGTAATCGCCTCAAATAAATTTGAACCGCGCTGGTCGTAAAAGAATTTGGGCGAGAGCTTCTTCGGGTCGGTTCGCAGTCCTCTTTTGATCTCCAACTGCGCGTCAGCCAGAAGAGGTTTTTGATCATGCAGTTCGATCTCAACCGCTAATCGATTAGAGCTTCGCGCCATTTCTCACTAGTCTAATACCGGTAAACTGCCATCGATCTTTGGCATAGAAAAAGTTTCGGTAGGTATTGCGAACATGACCTCCCGGCGACCCGCAAGAGCCCCCGCGCAGTACCATCTGGTTGGCCATGAATTTGCCGTTGTACTCACCAAGGGTACCTGACAGCGGCCGGAATCCAGGATAGGGCGCGTAACTCGACATCGTCCACTGCCAACATTCATAGAATAATTGCTGCAGGCCATTTCCCGTCGCGGCCCGCGGGTGGAAAAATGGCATTTTCGTCGATTCCACCTCATTCGTCGCTTGTTTAGCCGCATGTTCCCACTCGAATTCCGTTGCAAGCCGCGCGCCTGACCAGCGAGCAAAGGCATCCGCTTCATAAAAGCTAACGTGGGTAACCGGGAACGTGGGGTGTAACTCGGATTCACCGGCCAACGTGTATTCGTACCAGGTCGAATCGCGCTGGGTCCAGTATTCTGGAGCTTGCCAGGCGCGCTCGCTTACCTCTCGCCAACCATCGGACAACCACAACGACGGTGTTCGATATCCGCCGTCTTCAATGAATGCTAAATATTCCTGGTTTGTTACCAAGCGTTCGGCGAACTCGAAATCTTCCAACCACACACGATGCCTCGGCGTTTCGTTGTCAAAACAAAACGTCTCGTTTGATTCAGCCCCGACCATCACCAATCCACCCGTTATGGGCACATACGATTGCGGGCGGCTCGGCGCGAAATGATCGTCAGCTCCAGGCTGATAGGCCGGGCGTAACGGGTTATGACCCAGAATGAATTTCAAGTCGGTAACGATTAATTCTTGGTGTTGTTGCTCGTGATTTAGACCTAGCATCGTTCGTGACGCCACGGGGTCGTTCGTCCCCTGTCCCGAATCGAGCAGCATGGTCATGGCGACATCAACATAACGTCGGTATTTGTGTATTTCGTCAAGGGTTGGCCGTGACAAATTGCCCCTTTCAGCCCGTGGATGCCTCGAACCAACGCCTTCGTAGTACGAATTGAATAGCTCGGAGTATTGTTCGTCGAAGACTCGATAGTCGGCGAGATAGGGCCTCAGCAAGAATGTTTCAAAAAACCACGTCGTATGTGCGAGGTGCCATTTGGGCGGACTAACGTCGGCGATTGGCTGGACGCCATGGTCATCAACGGAAAGCGGTCGACAAAGATCCTCCGTTTTCGATCTTACATATCGGTACGCATCGCTGAGTACCGCCACTCGTGGCGCAGCCGCTGACATCTATCCTCCCGATCAAGCACACCAGCATAGGTACGGGTTTCCTGTTTTGCAATTTGGCATGGGGCCTTGGATCAGGAAGCCACCGTTATTTGTCTCAAGCTCGAATAGATAAGCGCGACACGACTGGCTTCGAACGGTGGCTTTATGTAGCCGTAGTGGCGTGCTGCGGGATCGACAACGACGATATGGGGGGAGTGTTCGATTAAGTAACCGATCTCAGAACCAACCGTTTCTCCCCTTCGATAGCCTATCCCAAGCTGGAGCCCAAACGACTTCACCGCGGCCCCGCTGCCTATTAGTCCAATAAACGTTGGCGAAAAAGCCTCGACGTATGCCTTCATCGCGTCTTGGTCGTCTCGCTCAGGATCTACCGACACAAGTATTCCTTGAAAGCCCTCCGTTGCAACATCCCTCCTACTATCGGCGTCTATTAAACGTTCAGCTTGTCCAAGAATCGACATGGTGACAGGGCATATGTCAGGACATCGCGTGTACCCAAAAAAGATGAAAGACCAGCGCCCTTCGAACCGTCTGACGTCGAAAGGATTGCCTGATTGGTCGAATAGCAGGGGATCGGTGATCTCCAATGGTTCTGGTAATGCGACCAAACCAAGGGATTCAAGCTCCGCCACGGAAAGGTGCTTTGGAGTTTGCCCTAGCCAAAGCATCCCTGCCACGGCAAGTAACAAGATCGAAATTAGTGTGACCGCGTTACGCATGCCATGAAACCGCGATCAACAGCTCGTCATTCAGGTCACCCCGGGTAGGTAGTGGTCTACCAAGAGAGCCAGAAAGAGTAGCGTGAGGTAGGTAATGGAGTAACGAAACGTGCGGATGGGGGCGCTTTTTACTTGTTTCTTGAACAATGCTACGGCCCAGAAAACGAACACGGCGCCGAGCGCGAGCGCGGCCAACAAATATGGCCATCCGCTCATGCCAATGCTGAACGGGAGAACGCTACACACCAACAAGATCAGTGTGTAAAACAATATCTGCCGACGTGTATACGCCTCTCCATGGGTAATCGGCAACATGGGGACGTCCACCTGTTCATATTCTGCTTTCCGATCGAGTGCTAAGGCCCAAAAGTGTGGGGGCGTCCAGGCATAAATAATTAATACCAATAGCAATGCCCCTGGTTCAACGGTATTCGTGACAGCGGTCCAACCGAAAAGTGGCGGCGCGGCGCCAAACAAGCCGCCGATGACGATGTTCTGTGGCGTCGCTCGCTTCAAGTAAAGCGTGTAAACCAACCCGTAGCCAATCCAGGACGCCAGATTGAGGAGCGCGGTCAAGGGATTGACCAAGTAATAAAGGATTACAAAGCCAGCCGCTCCCGTGATGCCTGCAAACACGAGTCCTTGCGACGCCGATACGCGACCTGTCGCGACCGGGCGATCTTGTGTTCTTGCCATCCGCAAATCGATTTGTGCGTCTGCAATATGGTTTACGACGGCTGCCGATGCAGCAACTAGGGCTATGCCCAGTAAGCCATACAAAATGATATTCGGAGAGACCGCTCCAGGAACCGAGAGAAACATACCGACGGTCGCACACATCAGCATCAGTAAAACGACACGCGGCTTACACATTTCAAGATAATCGCGCCACACGTGACGTACATTGTCGATCAACACATCACTCACTGGACTTGGGTCCTTTTATGAAAGTGGGATTCCTGAGTCTGGCCGAGCGCAACATTGACTGTGAGTACCATCAGCAGCAACACAGCGCCACCGGCATTGTGTAATACCGCCACCCAAAGCGGTAGATCAAAAAGAATATTCGAAATGCCCAGAGTCCATTGCAACCCTAAGACACTACCGAGGGCCCAGCCGAATGGGCGAGAGCGAAGATGAAATACCAACAACCCAACGAACAATAGAACGATGACGGCTCCAAGGCGATGCGTCACCTGAATCGCGATACGGGCATCACTGTCTAACTGACCGCCCAGGTAGTTGGGCCCAATGGTTTGTGTGAAATCAAACCCGCGTTCAAAGTCCATCGAAGGTAAGAGCTCGCCGTGACACGCTGGGAAATCCGGGCACGCCAGGGCCGCGTAATTCGACGTTACCCACCCGCCAACGGCGATCTGCAAAATGACTGCACCTAGCGCGAATTGTGCCAATTTTCTTGGAACGGGCATTGCAACGATTGTTGGCCACAGCGCTGTCGCATACCACCAAAGTAGCGACAAAGTTGCGAACCCCCCTAACAAGTGCGCCGTCACAACCTGCGGCCAAAGTTTAAGGGTTACCGTCCACGCTCCAAATGCACCTTGCACGATTACCAAAGCGGTTAGCACTATAGGTATCACAAGACGTTGGCCTTGAAACCATGCCAACCCGACTATGCACAGACAGATTACGCCAAGGCCGGTGGCAAAATAACGATGCACCATTTCGGGCCACGCTTTGTCTGGTTCCACAGCAATTCCCGGGTATCGCGCTTCCGCCTGACCAATTTCCTCAATGGACTCGGGTACACCGAGCATTCCGTAACAACCCGGCCAGTCCGGGCACCCCAGCCCGGCGTCAACAAGGCGTGTATACGCACCCAGGACTACAACCACGCTCGCAACCGCGACTGCGACGCAAACAAGCGCACGAAGTCGTCCCAGAGAATTCATGGCCTCACCCTTGCCCCCTCGATGAGCGATGGCACGTATCGACGAAGCGAACCATCGGTCCGGATAGATTGCCGCTCATGCGACGTAACTCCCTAGATTAAGACCATCCTAGACTTTCAAACGCGTCGTCGAAGCTGCTGCAACACCGGGTAAGTATCGGGCTCATAACCCCGCCAGATGCGGAATGCTTCTGCTGCTTGCTCAACCAACATACCCAAACCATCGGACGTGCCCAATGCAACCTTCTGTGCCCAAGCGACAAATGGTGTGTCGCCGTCTGAACGGTAGTAGAGATCGTAGCAGTATGCGTTTTGCAGCCTTCCTGGATCCACTATCGCTCCTTCCCCATCGATTCCTGCGGAAGTCGCATTGATCACGATGTCCCATACGCCATCGACCTTATCCAGTCCGGTCCAACCCACCCCTTCAAACTCAGTGGACAAATCGCGCGCCTTTTCCGGTGTGCGATTCGCAATCATGACGGCTCGGACGGAAGCTCGCAGCAATGGACCAAGAATTCCCCGAGTTGCACCGCCAGCTCCTAGAATAAGCACGCGGGCATTAGTCGTAGGCCATCCTAGACGTTCCAAGTCACGTATAAGACCGACCCCATCTGTATTAAACCCCTCGAAGCCTTCTTTCGTTACTCGTATCGTGTTTACTGCGCCGGCCTCGCGACTGTATTCGTCACAGTGATCAACCCAAGCGCTGGCCCTCGACTTAAACGGCACCGTCACGTTTAAACCGCAACCGCCCGCGTCAAAGAACTCGACCAGCCGAGCCTCGAAACCATCAACGGACGCCTCAATGACCGTATACGCCAACGAGTCTCCTGACTGTTGCGCAAACGCTCGGTGAATTGCCGGCGAGAGGCTATGCGTTACTGGGTTGCCAATGACGGCGTACCGATCCAAGCTCACCGCAGAACCTCGCCGGTCGCAGCAACCCGTATTCGGCTCGGTCCTAGGGATGTGGAGGTGCTACCCGGTAACACATAATCCACTAAACTCCCGAAGCCTTTCGCGACCTCTTCTTGGCGAGTCTTCGATTCTTCACCCGAGAGATTCGCTGACGTTGAGACCAGTGGTCCGCCAAAACGGCATGCCATCTCACGGGCTTGTTCGTGACCGGGCACGCGAACAGCCACCGTCCCGCGCCCTCCCGTTATCCACGCCGGAAATCGGTGCGTCTCCATAATCCAGGTCTCTGGACCTGGCCAACTATTCATTACCTTCTCGCGTTGCTCCTCGCTCAAGTCTGCAAGCTCTGCCGAGAATTCTGTCGCCTGACCGCCAACCAGAATCAACCCATTGCGAATAGGTCGACGTTTCAGCTTGAGTATTCTCTTTACGCTCGCAAATGAAAAAGCGTCGCACGCCAGGCCCCAAACTCCTTCACAGGCGTGCGCAACAACTCCGCCAGTCATTAGGATTGCTATTGCACATTGAACTTCATCGTCATTCATTCGCTGTCCAGCGATGCCTGAACCGAGCGATTTTGTTCTGCCACCTTCTCCCGATTCTGTGAACGATCTTGCAACAACCGTTCGGCGAGTGTCTCGTTCCCAAGCGCCAGGATCTGCGCAGCCATGTAGCCCGCATTCTTAGCGCCAGTTCGACCCACAGCGACTGTAGCCACAGGTATGCCAGGCGGCATTTGCACCGTTGAAAGCAACGCATCAATTCCCGAAAGGGACCCCGCATCCATGGGCACGCCAATCACAGGTCGCGTCGTATGAGCGGCGACCGCACCGGCAAGATGGGCGGCCAATCCTGCTCCACAAATAAATACGTTACACCCCCGTGTCTCCGCATCGACAACGTATGCAGCCGTTTCGCGAGGTGTTCGGTGAGCCGAACTCACCCGAACTTCGAACTCAATGCCCAATTCACCTAGGACCTCCGTCGTGGACTCCATCACCGGCCAATCGGATTGGGATCCCATTAAAATCGCTACCCAGCTCATGTTTGCCCCCTACGTTCCGAAGCGCGCCGAATATACAGACCTCGTTGACTGGCGACAAATGAAGCTAGCTTCGAGGGCAGCAGACACGCCGTTCGTGCAAATTTAACCCCGGTCGATTCTAAATTCTCGTCTGACAACCCCTTAATGCATCTTCTCTGGTTATTTGTACCGGTATGTCCGCGCTTGCCTTTCAGGCAAAATTGCCACTCATCGCAGCTCATTGGCGAATTTCGCTATCCTATTTCAATGGCGCAACTCAACATTCTCGAGTTCCCTGACCCGCGATTACGCCAGCGAGCGTCGCCCGTCGAGCGAGTAACTCCACGTGTTACTACACTGATCGACGATATGCTGGAGACGATGTACGCAGCACCCGGGATTGGCCTGGCAGCATCGCAAGTCGATGTGCACAAGCGTATCGTCGTTGTGGACGTTTCCGAATCCCACGATCAACCCCATGCACTTGTTAACCCAACGATTGAAGTGCTCGGTGGGTTGCAACAGCGCGAGGAAGGTTGTCTCTCGGTTCCCGGTTTCTTTGAGCAGGTTGAACGCGCCGAACGAATTCGGGTTTCAGCCCTCGACAAACTGGGAAATGCTCAGGAATTTGACGCCGAGGGGCTTCTTTCTTTCTGTATTCAGCATGAGTGTGACCATCTCGAAGGCCGCCTTTTCGTCGATTACTTGACCGCTCTGAAGCGCAGTCACATCCGCAAAAAACTCGCCAAACGAACGCGAGCTTAAGCCGATGCGATTGGGATTCGCGGGCACCCCAGAATTTGCCGCCATCATACTTCGCGAATTAATTAAGACCCCTCACGACGTCGCGCGAATACTCACTCAGCCCGCTCGCCCCACCGGGAGAGGGCGTAAGTTCGTTTCGAGTGCAGTCCAGCAAGAGGCTGACCGCCACGGCATTGTTTGCATTACGCCAACCAATTTGATGGGTCGCGAAGACTTGGTTGCAGACCTCGACCTCCTCGTCGTCGTCGCGTACGGAATGATTCTTCCTCCAGAAATATTCCGCGGGCCCCAATTTGCTAGCTTGAACGTCCATGCTTCGCTACTACCCCGATGGCGTGGCGCTGCGCCCATCGAGCGATCGATCATGGCCGGTGACAGCGAAACCGGCATATCTATCATGCAAATCGAGAAAACATTAGACACGGGACCACTATTTGCTTGCGCTCGTCACCCATTAAGCGGCAACGAAACCGGCGCCTCTCTCTCTAAGACGCTGGCCAAGATCGGGAGTACCGCCCTGATTGAGGTGCTTAGAGATTGGAGCGACCTCCCTAAGCCATCGCCGCAAGACCATCAACTGGCCAGCTACGCTCACAAACTGACACCCGCCGACTCTCTCATTTCTTGGGCGACCCCCGCAGTCGATATCGAGCGTATTGTTCGAGCCCTGTCTGATCGTAGCGCCGCGTACGCTAGGCTAGGGGAGAATCGGATACGTATCTTGAAGGTAAAGGTTCTAGACGGTTCGGCCAACCCTGGCGAACTAATCAAAACGAGCGAAGGGTTTGCCATCGGGTGTGCTGACGGTCTTCTATTGCTAGACACAGTCCAATTGAATCGAGGTCAAGGCAAGCCGATGTCGGCTGATGAAGCGGCCAACGGTCACGCTGATCTATTTTCTACAGGAATCCAATACGATGTCATTGGTTGATCCGCGAGTTGCGGCAGCGCGTTCCATCAGCGCCGTATCCGCCGGTAAGTCGCTCGAACGAGCACTAGGCGCCTATCGCGATCATCCAGAACGGGGTCTTATATTTGAGCTTTGCTACGGCGTCGTTCGTCACTGGTTTTCATTGTCGGAGCAGCTCGACGCGCGACTAAAAACGCCCCTTCGTAAAAAAGACTTAGACCTGTATTGCTTAATACTGGTCGGCAGTTACCAACTACAAAACTCTGCGATCGCGGACCATGCCGCTGTAAACCTTACCGTTGAAGCAGCCCGACATCTGGGCAAGCACTGGGCATGTGGGCTGGTGAACGCGATTTTAAGGACACCAAGGGAATCGGCCGATCATAGCGACGAGGCATGCTTCGAAGCGCCCTCTTGGTTAATCCGATCCATCCAACACCACTACCCCGATTCGGCGGACAAAATTCTTCGAGTAAACAACACCCGGGCCCCTATGACTTTGCGGGTGAATAGAAATCGGCAAACGGCAGAGTCACTAGCCCAAATTCTTCTCAACGAAGGCATACCCACGGTTCTCGGCACCCTGACAAACGCCTTGTCACTAGTGACGCCGCAACCTGTAAATACGATCCCTGGATACAGCGAAGGATGGTTTACGGTTCAAGACGAAGCATCCCAACGTGCCGCACACTTGTTAGAACCGCAACCTACGACGCGGGTGCTTGACGCGTGCGCGGCACCGGGGATAAAGGCCTTGCAACTCCTAGAAATATGCGACGACATCAAGTTGACTGCCATCGATATCGACCCGACACGTGGCTCCTACGGCACAAATGAGGCGCGTCGGCTCGGTCTTCCATTTGAGCTTCGCGTTGGCGATGCAACTCGCCGAGATTGGTGGGACGGTGAATTATTTGACTCGATTCTTATCGACGCTCCTTGCACCGGCACCGGCACACTCCGGAGAAAACCCGATATCAAGGTGCATCGAACCCTGAAGGACGTTGTCGTTTTACAGCGCAAACAACAAGACCTTCTCACCAACCTCTGGCACATGTTGGCTTCTGGGGGTACCCTGTTATACAGCACTTGTTCGATCCTGCCGGACGAAAACGATTCAGTGATTCACAACTTTCTGGATCAAACCACCGACGCGGCGACGGTACCCATCGACGCCGATTGGGGCCATGCGACGCTCTTTGGCCGTCAATGTTTACCCACAGAAAGGGGCCCCGACGGCTTTTTTTATTCGCGAATAACCAAGCTGCAGTGACTGAATCATGAAAATCTTAATTCTAGGCGCCGGCAAGGTCGGGGGAACCCTTGCGGACCATCTCGCCGGCGAGTCATTTGACGTTACCGTCGTCGATCTTGACGAACACCGCTTGCGTGAATTGCGCGATCGCCTCGACATACGCACTGTGTATGGTCATGCATCGAGGCCCGACGTCCTCCAACAGGCAAACGCGGATGATGCCGATATGCTGATCGCGGTGACTGGGAGCGACGAAGTCAATATGGTCGCCTGTCAGGTGAGCTACTCGCTATTCAAAACGCCAATGAAAATTGCTCGAATTCGAGCGTCGGCGTATCTAACCGGGTCCGACTTTTTTACTCAAGATCACATGCCGATCGACGTGCTGATCAATCCCGAGCAAGTCGTCACTGACCAAATCAAGCAACTATTGCAGCACCCCGGCGCTCTGCAGGTTCTCGACTTCGCCGATGGGCGGGTGCAGCTCGCGGCAATGCACGCATATCATGATGGCCCACTGGTCGGTCAGCAAATCATTGCCTTGCGCGACCACATTCCAAATGTCGAAACGCGCGTGGCGGCGATTTTTCGACGTGGCCAGCCAATCACACCCCGTTGGGACACTATCGTGGAGGCTGAGGATGAAGTTTTCTTTGTTGCCGCCGCTGAAAATATAAGCGCAGTCATGGCAGAGTTCCGACACGTCGAAAAGCCTTTCAAACGAGTCATGATCGCAGGGGGTGGAAACATCGGCGAGTCATTGGCCCGGTCCATTGAATCCTCTTTTTCCGTGAAGGTGCTTGAATTTAGCGCGGAGCGTGCTGACGCCGCGGCACAAAGGCTTAATTCGAGCGTCGTAATTCTCGGCGACGCAACAGATCGAGATCTTCTGATTCAGGAAAACATAGAGCGCACTGACGCATTCTGCGCTGTGACTAATGACGATGAAGTCAACATCATGTCGTCGATGCTGGCAAAACAACTGGGTGTCCGCCAGGTGATGACGCTTATCGGTAAACCCGCATACGTGGACCTGATGCATGAAGGTTCAATCGACATAGCAATATCTCCACAGTTGGCCACCACCAGTACGATTCTCACGCACGTGCGTCGCGCGGACGTGGCCCGAGTTCACAGTCTACGTCGGGGAGCGGCAGAAGCCATGGAGGCCGTCGTGCATGGCGACGACCGCAGCAGCAAAGTGGTGGGCCGCAGGCTGGTTGATCTGGGGCTTCCGGAAGGCACAACGATAGGAGCGCTGGTCCGTAACAATAAGGTCCTAATCGCCCACGATGAATTACAAATAGAGTCCGAAGACCACGTCATATTGTTTCTCACCGACAAAACGCGGATAGGTGCCGTGGAGCGCCTGTTCCAGGTTAATTTCAACTTTTTCTGATATGCACCTAAACGTCATTCTTGGTGTCACGGGCACATTACTGATGCTTTTCAGTTTGACTCTGCTGATGCCAATTCTTGTTGCCTTCATTTATGCAGAGAACACCATTAACACCTTCTCCATGGCGTTTGCGATCACCTTGGGCATTGGGTTTGTGCTCTGGTGGTTGAAACGTGACGGCGTCGAGCTGCGCAGCCGAGAAGGCTTCCTGGTGACCGTGCTTGCTTACCTAGGGCTCGGCTTATTCGGTGCGCTTCCTCTTTCACCACTACTTGGATCAAGCATCACCGAGAATTTTACCGATGCGGCCTTCGAGTCTTTTTCCGGAATCACAACCACAGGTGCAACGGTCCTAACAGGGCTCGACGCGCTGCCCCGGTCCGTTCTCTTCTATCGAGCCCAACTCCAGTGGCTTGGTGGGATGGGGATTATCGTTCTCGCCGTAGCAATCCTGCCCATGCTCGGCATCGGTGGTATGCAGCTCTATCGGGCAGAAACGCCGGGGCCTGTTAAAGACACCAAGCTGAAACCCCGCATCACTGAAACCGCCAAGTCACTTTGGTACATTTATCTCGGCATTACTGTGGCTTGCGCCGCTTCTTACGCTGTTGCCGGCATGGATGTGTTCGACGCCATTTGTCACGCCTTTTCAACCGTTGCAATCGGTGGTTTCTCGACGCACGACGCTAGCCTAGGATTCTTTGATAACGCGGCTATCGAAGGCGTTGCCATCTTCTTCATGGTGCTCGCGGGCATTAACTTTTCCCTGCACTTTGGTGTGTTCCAGCAAAGGCGGTTAACGCCTTACTTTCGCGACATCGAGGTTCGACTATATCTTGTAATACTAGTTGTCGTGGCGCTCGGCGCCGCGTGGATACTTAAGGCATATCCTGAGGCCTCCACAAGCCCAATGCGAGACGCCTTATTCCAAGCAGTTTCGATCGCCACAACGACGGGGTTCACGACCGCAAACTTCAGTACTTGGCCGTCCGTTATTCCGTTTCTTCTGTTATTCGCGGCCTTTGCCGGGGGGTGCGCCGGTTCTACGGCGGGCGGCATAAAAATATACCGCGTCCTCTTGATATTCAGACAAGGTTTCCGCGAGATGCGTCGCCTGGTGCATCCCAACGGCATTTTCCATATCAAAATGGGTCATCAGTTGGTGCCGGATCGAGTCGTTGACGCCGTCTGGGGGTTTTTCGCTGTTTATTTGATGACTTTCTTGGGCTTGTTATGTGCGCTGCTTGCAATGTCTGATTTGGATTTTGTTAGCGCTTTCTCAGCAATTGGTGCTTGCCTAAATAATTTGGGACCCGGGCTAGGCGATGTAGCGCTTAGCTATCAAGCGCTTTCGGCATCCAGCAAGTGGCTACTCGTGATTGGAATGCTCCTTGGTCGACTCGAAATATTCACCCTTCTAGTCCTTTTGACCCCCGATTACTGGCGAAGCTGATCTCTGTATGACGGAAGCACGAAACGAGATGATCATTCACCATGCCAGCGCTTTGCATAAAGGCATAACAAATCGTGGGGCCAACGAACGCAAATCCTATTTTCTTCAGTGCTTTCGACATTTTTATCGATTCATCCGTTGTCCCGGGTACTTCAGATCCTTTGCGCCAACTATTTTGCAGTGGTGTGTTCTGAACAAAGGTCCAAAAAAAATGAGCGGGCTCCGTCATCTCATTGAATAACCGCGCATTAGTAACCATCGCATTGAGTTTGCCCCGGTGGCGGATTAGTCCGCTATCCTCTAACCAGCCGGACTGCTCAATATCAACCACTTTCGCAAGCGACATTGGGTCAAAACCAAGAAACGCGCGACGCATGCGATCGCGCTTATTCAGGACCGTCAACCAGCTGAGGCCCGCCTGCATACTTTCTAGGGTCAATCGTTCAAAAAGTGACCGCGGATCGTACGTCGGAACGCCCCACTCGGCATCGTGATAATGGATGCAGGCGACGCTGGAATTAGCCCACCCGCATCTCAATCGTGGTTCCAAAGCATATTCCCCCTTCACCGCCTCTAATGTATTTTGACCGAAACCGAACCATCCCTTAGATTGCCGACAGCCCACAACGGTTAGAAATTTTGGTCTTCATCTCACTTGTACCCGCAACGAAACGGGCCCCACTCATCGAAGCTTCTGTGAGATCGATATCCTGATTGCGTTACGCTCATTCCTATTCTATTGCGGCTATATCCCGGTAACGATCGTATGGGGAGCGCTGTCTGTTCTGATCGGCTGGTCCCTTCCGTTTCGACACCGCTACTACTTCATAGTCGTCTGCTGGACGAAATTATCGCTTTGGTGGCTCCGAGTCACTTGCAAGATCAATCACGTGATCGTTGGAAAAGAGCACTTACGTCATGGACCCTGTGTGTTGCTCGTGAAACATCAAAGCACTTGGGAGGCTCTTTTCATCCAAACCCTAGTTAGTCCACAGACAACGCTCATCAAAAAAGAGCTGCTCTGGATTCCGTTCTTTGGATGGGCATTTGCACTACTAAGGCCCATCGCTATTGATCGCAACCGCCCCCTCGCTGCATTGCGGCAATTAATCGACCGGGGGAGCGCCCGTCTCGACGAGGGCATTTGGGTGACCCTCTTCCCCGAGGGGACTCGATTGGCCGCCGGCACGAGAGCACCCCTGCAGCTCGGCGGCGCTGCGCTGGCATCGGCAAGTGGGAAACCCGTGATCATGGTCGCCCATAATGCTGGTCATTGCTGGCCCGCTCATTCATTTAAGAAGCATCCCGGGACGATTCAGGTCCGGATCAGTAGTCCAATCGCAAGCGATGACAAAAAACCGAGAGAAATCAATAGGTTGGCGGAAGAATGGCTGGATCTAACGATGCGAGAACTCGACGTCTAAACATCCAAGTTTGCAACCGAAAGAGCATTGGTCTCGATAAATTCACGGCGCGGTTCTACCTGACTGCCCATCAGCGTCGTGAAAATATGATCCGCGGCGATCGCATCCTCTATCCTTACCCGTAGCATACTCCGAGTTTCTGGATCCATCGTGGTGTCGGCGAGTTGATCCGGATTCATTTCTCCAAGACCTTTATATCGCTGTATGTCTGTACCTCGCCTCGCTTCGGAAAGAATCCACTCCAACCCTTCGCCGAAACTCGTTATCTCCTTGGTTCGTTCACCCCGTTCGATGTACGCCCCCTCTTCAACCAACCCCTCAAGCTCCGAGGCCATGGTTCGTATGCGCGCATAATCGGGGGAATTAAAAAAGCCAGCATCAAGTACCGTGGTTCGTTCTACCGTATGTTGGGTTTGCGTAATCTCCACGTTGTAGCTACCACGATTGTCGTCGTACATTGTCGCCACCTGAATTTCTATATCGGCCACTGCCATCGCGTCATTTAACGTTTTACACCACGCCCCCATCGCCTCCTCGTCGCGGAGCATGACACTATCCACTGTCGGCACCCGCGTAAGGGCTTCCGTGACCAACACGGGATACGACCGGCTGATGTCACGCAAACGGTTCAACAGCTCCACATAACGACCCGCCACGGATTCCAGCAATTCTGCCTCCATGGCGGGGGACTTGGCGTTCGTATGTAGTGCCGTTCCATCCAGCGCGACCCGCAGGAAATGCTCGTCCAGCTCTAATTCGTCTTTGATATATCGCTCCTGTCGACCCCTCTTCACTTTAAACAGAGGTGGCTGAGCAATCAAAACGTGGCCGTGTTCGATCAATTCCCGCATTTGGCGAAAGAAAAATGTAAGCAACAGCGTTCGAATATGTGACCCATCGATATCAGCGTCCGTCATGATGATCACGCGGTGATAACGCAACTTGGAGATATCGAACTCCCCACGCCCGATTCCACAACCTAACGCAGTTACCAATGCGCCGATCTCTGCGTGAGAAAGCATTTTATCCCAGCGCGACTTTTCCACGTTAAGAATCTTGCCTCGTAGAGGCAGAATCGCTTGTGTCTGGCGGTCCCGACCGCTTTTCGCCGACCCTCCCGCAGAATCCCCCTCCACAAGAAAAATTTCCGATAGTGCCGGGTCCTTTTCATGACAATCCGCAAGCTTCCCCGGCAAACCCGCGATATCTAGGGCCCCTTTCCGGCGCGTTAATTCCCTCGCTTTCCTAGCGGCCTCGCGCGCTCTAGCGGCATCGATCATTTTCGACACTAATATTTTGGCGTCTTGGGGATGTTCGTTAAGGTACGCACCAAAGAACTTGCCGAGCTCTTGTTCGACCGCTGCTTTCACCTCGCTGGAGACCAATTTATCCTTGGTCTGTGACGAGAATTTGGGGTCAGGCAGTTTCACGGAAACAACCGCGGTGAGTCCCTCCCTGGCGTCATCCCCTGTGGTTTGAACATCCGCTTTTTTCGATAGCCCCTCGCGCTCAATATAGGAGTTTAAGGTCCGTGTCAGAGCAGCCCGAAATCCCGCCATGTGGGTTCCACCGTCCCCTTGCGGAATATTGTTTGTGTACGCGTAGACTTGCTCCTGGTATCCGTCATTCCATTGCATTGCAACCTCAACCGTAACATCGTCGGCGCGCGTCGAGGCACAATGAAAGACATCGTTCAGAGGCTGTTTGTTGAGATTCAGGAACGCCACGAACTCTTGTAGACCGCCCAGGTACCTGTATTCGTCGCTCCTGCCGCTGCGCTCATCTTTCACCCGAATTAGCACGCCCGAATTTAAGAAGGCCAGCTCGCGAAGGCGCCGCGACAACACATCGTAATTAAAGTCGATGTTGTTAAACGTATCTGGAGATGGCTCGAAGTAGCACTCCGTCCCTGTTTCTTCTGATTCTCCTATCGCGGCGACTGGTGCCTCCGGGACGCCGTTGTGATACACCTGTTCAAATACCTGCCCCTCCCTTCGTATCGTTAACCGAAAAACATCGGAAAGCGCGTTAACGACGGACACCCCAACTCCATGCAAGCCGCCGGATACTTTGTAGCTGTTATCGTCAAATTTGCCGCCCGCATGTAGCGTCGTCATGATCACTTCTGCCGCGGAAATTCCCTCTTCAGCATGAATATCGACCGGAATCCCGCGACCATTGTCCTTCACCGAAACAGCATTTCCGACGTGTATCGTTACGTCGACGGCATCGCAATGCCCCGCCAAGGCCTCATCGATCGAATTGTCCACGAGTTCCTGAACCATATGGTGTAAGCCGGTGCCATCTTCGGTGTCGCCGATGTACATCCCGGGCCGTTTTCTCACTGCATCTAGCCCCTTTAGTACCTTAATGCTTTCGGAATCGTAGGTATTTTCTGCCATATTTACGTTTTGCCCCTAGTTTTGATCTGTCGGTTCGATATGCCCGTGTTTCACGTGAAACATCGCTACACGAGTGATCGGATACGCACCCAAAAGCCAATCCGAGTCGGTGGTGGTTGCCAAAATCTGATAGTTCTGGTCCCTCAGCATCCCGAAAAAGCGATCTCTATGCTCTTCATCCAATTCCGCGCCTGCATCGTCGATGAGAAATAGCGATGGCTGCTCCATTGCTGAAGACAGGTGTTGTGCCTGAACCAATTTCATCGCACTGGCCACCACCTTCCCCTGTCCTCGGGAAAGCACCTGCGCTGCCGGCTGAGGCACCGTTTGCGTGGATTCCGGGGCGATTTCTATCCGGACATCCGCCCTATGGGGACCCGCCTGCGTAGACCTCAATTTTACATCTCGGGGCGCGTGTTGTCTCATTTCATTTGCTAACGAGTCGCCCCGCCAACCCGGCTCATGGCGCAACGTTATGTTTAATTCCGGGCTCAACTTCTCCAAAGTACTGCTGAGCTGAGTGTTGATTAGATCGACATAGTATTGACGCATCCCCGTGACACGCTCACCAAGCCCACCCGCCTGCTCACCCCATAACCCAATGGCCTCCCGATCACCGGCCCGAATCGCGCCATTACGTTGCCGAATCGCGCGTAAATAGTCGCGCAGCGTTGAGAGGTAGTCATGTTTCACGTGAAACGTCCCCCAATCAAGCCATTGCCTTCGGGACGACGGTGGCCCAAAAACAAGGTCTGCAAGGTCTGGGAGCAAAACTTGTACAGGGAGAAGGGCCGCTACCTCCGACGCATTTGTCACGGCGACCCCATCTCGACGCAAATGGGTGTTTTTTGCCCGGTCTTTGGTCAGTCCAATTTTGGACTCGCCCCGCATCGGATCTCGGATTTCAGCCCGAATTGTCAGCCCATTGCCACCATTTCTTATGATGGTCTCGACGGAACGCGTCCGAAACGACCGGCCTCGGAGTAGTAAGTGTACTGCCTCTATAAACGCGGTCTTGCCAGCCCCGTTCGCTCCCGATAACACGTTGAGCCCTGGGCACAGGTCTATGCCCGCGGCCTCTATGTTTCGTACGTTTTCTACCTCGACTCGCTCGAGGATCATCTCGAAACGCTATAGCCGCATGGGCATAACGACATAAAGTGAATCATCCACGCCAGGGGCTTCAATAAGCGCGCTGCTGTTTGCATCTGCTACCGACAGCCGTACCGATTCAGTTTCAATCACGCCCAAAACATCCTGCAAGTAGGCAACATTGAACCCTATCTCGAGAGAGTCGCCGTCATATTCAATAGCAACAATCTCTTCTGCCTCTTCTTGCTCAGGATTATTGGCTTCGATTTTCATTTGATCCCCTTCCAGGGAGAGCCTAACGCAACGGTACTTTTCGTTCGACAAAATCGCCGCGCGCTGGAACGCATGTCGCAGCGTTTCGCGATCGCCCACCAGTGTTTTTCCGGCCTCCCGAGGTATTACGGTTTCGTAATCTGGAAACTTCCCATCGACTAACTTGGTCGTCAGCGTATACGCATCTTGTTTTACGGTGAGATGGTTATGTCCGAGGGATAGTTCGACATCCGCGCTCGAGTCATTAAGCAATCGACCAAGTTCGATAACACCCTTCCTTGGCACTATCACTTGAACGCGATCCACCCCGGCTACGTTTTGTTCTACGGTACACATCGCCATGCGGTGCCCATCCGTGGCAACCGCCCTCACGTGTGCGCTGGTAATTTCCAACAACATGCCGTTAAGGAAGTACCGCACATCCTGCTGAGCCATCGCGAAACTGGTTTTATCGAGGAGCCTCTGCAGGTCCGCTAACGGTAAAGAAACAGTAACGTCCGCATCCTGACTCGCCACATCGGGGAATTCGTCCACCGGCAGCGTTGCCAAGGCAAACCGGCTTCTCCCAGACCGAACGATCGTTCGGGTTCCTTCTACCGCGACCGAAACCTTAGAGCCCTCGACCAAAGATCGCCAAATATCCGCAAGTTTCCGCGCCGGTATTGTTGCAGACCCCTCCTGCTCCACCTCAATGCCGTCGATCGAGGCGACCAATTGAACCTCGAGATCCGTTCCGGTAAATGAAACAACGCCATCCGCGGCCCGGACCAGCAGATTCGAAAGCACCGGGAGTGTTTGACGGCGTTCAACGACGCCTGTTACGAGTTGCAACGGTCGTAGCAAACTTTCTCGATCAGTGGTGAATTTCATCGCAAATTCGGTCCCTATCTGTTGAGCAGCCTAGACAAGTTCCTGTAGTCCTCCGCGAGATCGGCATTGGTTTCTTTCAATTCTTCGATTTTTCGACACGCGTGAATAACCGTCGTGTGATCTCGACCGCCGAAAAAATCCCCCAGTTCCGGCAACGAATGCTGTGTCAGCTCTTTGGCCAAACTCATCGCCATTTGCCGAGGTCGTGCCACCGTTCGGTTGCGACGCTTACTCAACATATCTGCGTGCTTGATGTTGTAATACTCGGCCACTATTCGCTGAATGTTGTCCACGCTAACTTGTCGATCTTGTATAGCAATAAGATCCCGTAGTGACCTGCGAACATGCTCGACCGTAATTCGATGGCCGCCGAAGTGCGCGCTCGCCAGAACGCGGCGTAATGCACCTTCGAGCTCACGTACGTTACTTCTTATCCTCTCGGCCATGTAAAACGCAACGTCGGAATCCAAAGTGATTCCCTCCGCCTCGGCTTTTTTCAGAAGGATGGCCACGCGCGTTTCTAGATCTGGGGCCTCGACTTCGACGGTAAGTCCATAAACGAACCTCGACTTAAGACGCTCTTCGAGCCCCTGAATTTCACTTGGATAACGGTCACAAGTGAAAACCATTTGGTTCCCCCGCTCGTATAAAGCATTAAATACATGAAAGAACTCTTCTTGAGATCGCATCTTGTTAGCAAAAAATTGTATGTCGTCAATCAGGAGCGCATCGACGGACCGATAGTGGTGCATAAAATCCTGCATCGTCCCCGTCTGCAACGCTTTCACCATATCTTGAACAAACCGTTGTGAATGCAGGTAAACGACCCTGGATTGCGGTGTTTTCATCAGGATTTCGTTGCCTACCGCATGCATTAGATGTGTCTTGCCTAAACCAACGCCCCCGTAAAGTAGCAGTGGGTTGTATGACTGACCCGCGTTCTCGGATACCTGGAAGGCCGCTGCCCGCGCCAGCTCATTTGAATTTCCCTCAACGAATGTTTCGAAACGAAACGTTCCAATGAGGCCGCCCGACGCGCGGCTATCTCGGGCTTCGCCGCGCACGGGAATGCCCGCCAAGCGATCCCGACTCCCAACACCAAGATCAACGCTCAGGGGACTAGCGGGATCTCCCAGATCATTAATAAGCTCTTGAATTCTAACGAGAAACTTTTCTTCCACCTTGTCGCGAACGTATGGATTTGGCGCAAGCAGTCGTAAACACGACTCGTCCATACGCACTTGCAGCGGTCGTATCCAGGTATTGAATTGCTGGGAGGAAAATTCGTCCTGTAGCCTTTCTAAACACTTCTCCCAAACCAATAGACCCACTTTGTTTTCGCCCCCCCTGACGATCGAAATCATTGATTCTTAGACGTGGCCGCTCGTCACATTCTAATGACTATCTCAAGTTCATAGCTATTCATGTCGCAACGAAATCTGTCCCTATTTTATTTTTATTCGAAATATCAATGGGGTGGGTGTGTCCCGGTCAGATGTCTTTTTACCAATTCCTCGTTGTCGATGTGTGTAACTTGTGCACAGCCTTGCGAACAAGTTGTGGATAAGTTTGAGGGCTATTTTCGTCCCCCGCATGCACACGCCAAAACCAGCGTTTATCCACATCTTTGGCCGCTGCTCATCGGTTGATTCCATCTGCATCGCGACGCGTTATGCACAGGCGCATCGGGGACCAAACAACAACAACAACAATCTTTATATATATCTTATAAATTGACACTTTCAGGTCCCCCTCACTAGAATCGCCCCCTTCCGTGGTATCAGATCGCGACTCATGAAACGAACGTATCAGCCGAGTGTAATTAAGCGCAAGAGAACTCACGGATTTCGACATCGAATGTCCACCAAGGCAGGTCGTAAAGTAATAAACTCGCGGCGTGCAAAAGGACGTAAAAGACTGGCCGTTTAGATCTAAACCACTGCGTTTTGGATATGGGCGCGCTCTGCGGCTCACGCAAAGGCATCAATTCAATCGGGTTTTTCGACAGGCCAGTGTACGACGGACATACCCACCGTTGCGGTTGTTCGCATCGCCGAACAAGGGGACAACGCCGAGGCTTGGTCTCGTAGTGGGTAAGCGAGCAATACGTCGCGCGGTTGATCGCAATCGCTTAAAGCGAGCGATCCGGGAGTCATTTCGTAAGGAACAGCACCGATTGCCATCGATGGACATTGTCATCCAAGCGATGCAGGGAAGAGATGATAAAAAAAATGCCGCCGAGTTGGACGATGTCCTGGCGCAATTATGGAAAGGACTTGAGGGTGACGCGTGATCCGAAGCTAAAACAGTTACCAAGGCAGCTAGCTTTGGTGTTAATTCGGTTCTATCGGTTTTGGATTAGCCCGATGCTTGGCCCTCATTGCCGGTTCGAACCGACTTGTTCTCAATACGCTGTGACGGCCATCGAGAACCACGGGGCCGTTCTTGGTTTTTGGTTGACGCTGAAACGTCTGGGGAAATGCCACCCGTTTCACCCAGGTGGCGTCGATCCCGCCCCCCCAAGCCTTGATCGCTCGGCCAACGAGCCTGTAGATCAGCGCGGAGTCGTTCGTTGAACCCCTCTGAAATCATACGTTGGTCGTTACTGGCGGGATTGGCCGTTGTCGGGTACCTATTGATCCGGGCCTGGACGGCGGATCACGCCGAGGTTATGCCACTGAGTGAACAGCGGGCCCCGTTGCCAAACGCGGAAAGATTTGTGGCGCCCGAGATCGCTCCCGAGGACGTGGGCGACACGGATGTCCCAGATTCCAATCTGGTGAGTCGCGATCGATCCGCGCCAACGGCCGCCGCGGCATTGATTGCCGAGCGACTCATACATGTCGAAACTCCCCTTCAACACGTTTGGATTGACCCGGTGGGCGGAGATATCGCGGGATTGCAACTTCCAAAATATGGCGTGAGCCTTGAACAGCCCGAGGTGCCGCTAACGCTTCTGGATCGCAGCGTGGAAAGCACTTACGTGGCGCAGAGTGGCTTGTTGGGTCGTGACGGGCCCGATGGCCGCAATGAGGGGCGCCCGAAGTTTAGGACGGATCGATATTCGTACGTTTTGCGCGAAGGGCAGAGACCAATGGAGGTCGTGCTGCATTATGAGCAAGGTGAAACCACGATCCGCAAAATTTACCGATTCCGCCCCGACGAATATCTCATCGATCTCGTCTACGAGATAGACAATCGCAGCAACGACGACTTTGTCTCCGCGCTGTGGGTTCAACTGAAAAGGGATGGGAAAACAGCCAATACGCAAACTGCCAGCAATTGGGGGCCGAGGTCGTTTCTCGGCGTGGCGCTAACGACGGACGAAACGAATTACGAGAAGATGACATTTGAAGATCTCGACGACGATTCCCTGCGAGAAAGCAAAGAGGGTGGTTGGATAGCAATCATTCAGCGCTATTTTCTCGCCGCTTGGGTGTCTCAGACAGATCGACAGAATCGATATTTCGCGGAGCCTATGGGTTCGGGGCTGTATCGGGCGGGCTTTGTTGGCCCAGAAATCACAATACCGCGCAACGCAGTTCGCACCCTTGAGGCACAACTCTATGCGGGGCCAAAAAACCAGAAAAAATTGGGCTCAATTGCGACGCACCTCGACAGGACGCTTGACTATGGATGGTTTTGGTTTTTGTCGGAGCCGCTTTTTCTTTTTGTCGATTGGGTCTTCGGGTTGGTCGGAAACTGGGGCCTCGCGATCATTCTGCTAACGATCGTGGTCAAGCTCGCGCTGTTTCCGCTTATGGCCAGGAGCTACAAGTCCATGGCGAAGATGCGAATGGTCGCGCCACAACTCAAACGATTGCAGGAACGTTACGCCGACGACAAACAAAAGCTCTCGCAGGAAATGATGGGGCTCTACAAGAAGGAGGGCGCGAACCCCCTGGGGGGTTGTTTGCCGATGCTAATGCAAATGCCCGTTTTCTTTGCTCTCTACTGGGTGCTCTATGAAAGCGTTGAACTGAGGCATGCACCATTTTTTCTATGGATCGTCGACCTTTCTGCGATGGACCCGTACTTTGTGTTACCCATTCTGATGGGCGCGTCCCAGTACGGGATGCAGATGATGAACCCCCCCATGCCGGACCCGATGCAACAACAAATGATGAAGATCATGCCGCTTTTCTTCTGTGTGATCATGGCCTTTTTCCCGGCGGGGCTTGTCCTTTATTGGGTCGTGAATAATCTCTTTTCGGTTGCACAGCAGTTTTACAACCACAGGAAATACGGGACTGCGGCGGGGTCCTTCGGCTCTTCAGGACGGGCTTGACCGAGACCATTGGTGCGATCGCCACACCGCCTGGTCGAGGTGGTATTGGGATCGTACGGGTATCCGGCCCCGATGCTCCGGCCGTTGCCGAGAGGATCTTGGGCCAATGCCCTCCACCACGAATCGCAACCCACGCGGTGTTTCGAGATGCTAACGGCGACTCGGTCGACGAAGGCATAGCAATTTTTTACGCGGCCCCCCGCTCCTATACGGGAGAGGATGTCGTAGAACTCCAGTGCCATGGTGCGCCCGTTGTCTTAGATCTTCTTTTGAACCATGCGTTAAGCATGGGCGTGCGCCTCGCGCGGCCGGGAGAATTTACCGAGCGCGCATTTTTGAATGATCGATTGGATCTGGCACAGGCAGAATCGGTCATCGACCTGATCAACAGTGCAAGTCAGCAGGCGGCGCGATCCGCCGCGCGTTCGCTCACGGGAGAATTTTCGAACGCGATCATGACGATTGATCAAGACGTTCTGAAGTTGCGAGTTTACGTTGAGGGGGCAATCGACTTTCCGGACGACGAAATCGACTTCTTGGCGGATCGCGATGTCGAAACAGCCGCCGCAGACATCGACCAGGCACTAACGAACATTCTGGAAAGGTCGGCGCAGGGTACGTCCTTGCACGAAGGCCTCGACTTGGTCATTGGAGGTGACCCCAACGTGGGGAAGTCGAGCATATTAAACGCTCTGGTTGGGGACGAACGCGCGATCGTTACCAGTATTCCAGGAACAACGCGCGATCTGCTTGACGCAGATCTCGTGATCGATGGGTTGCCGATCCGAGTGCGGGATACCGCGGGCATTCGCGAGAGCGGGGATATTGTTGAACAAGAGGGGGTGGCTCGTGCCCGGGCCGCCCTCGGGGTGGCCGATGCGGTGATGTGGGTTGTGGATGATGGCGAAGCGACCCCCACCCTTCCGGCGTTCGACGCGCCCACGCTGCTCGTCCGAAACAAATGCGATCTTACCGGTCGGGTGGCGGGGTGTATCGACGAACGCGACCTGCGACTCTCTGCGTTGACTGGGGCTGGTATCGATGAGCTCAAGAGCGCAATCAAGAACCTTGTCGGATTTGAGGGCGGCGAGGGAGCATTTCTAGGACGTCGACGGCACCTCCTGGCGCTGGAAGCCGCGCGCGTGTCGAATCAGGAAGCCTTAACCGAAATTACGGCCGGGCGTGCCGAGTTGGCCGCCGAGGCGTTGCGAGCCACACAGCACGCTTTGGGCGAAATTGTTGGTGCGACCACGACTGATGAGCTGCTCGGTGAAATTTTCGCGGCGTTTTGTATTGGCAAATAATGCGTTCGCCAAATCGCTCTGCAATGAAAAGAAAATCGGCTACGATACGCGTCCCCGTCGGTAGAACCCCATGCAACATCCGGAAATATTTGACGTCATAGTTATTGGCGGCGGTCATGCGGGTACGGAAGCAGCCCTCGCTTCCTCGCGCAGTGGCGCTTCGACGCTGCTGCTAACGCAGAGCATCGAAACGCTTGGTCAAATGTCATGCAATCCAGCGATCGGGGGTATTGGCAAGAGCCATCTAGTGAAAGAAATTGATGCGCTGGGTGGCGCGATGGCGGTTGCCACCGATCAAGCCGGCATCCAATTCAGGGTATTAAATGGACGCAAAGGGCCCGCGGTCAGAGCGACGCGTGCCCAGGCGGACCGTGTCCTTTATCGCAATGCTATTCGACGCATCGTTGAATCGGCGCCCAATTTACGGGTCTTCCAACAAACGGTGGTGGATCTTGTCATCAACGATGGGGTCATTGCCGGGGTGGTGACCCAGATGGGCCTGACGTTTAAAGCCCCTGCAGTGGTCCTGACCACGGGAACCTTTTTGGGGGGTCGTTTGTTCGTTGGCCAGGAAAGCCAGCCCGGGGGACGAGCTGGAGACGCGGCGTCGGGCCCGCTCGCTGAGAAACTTCGGGCGCTACCGTTTCGAGTCGATCGCCTTAAAACGGGAACGCCGCCGAGGATCGACGGTGCGACCGTGGACTTTGGTCAAATGGAAGTACAACGTGGCGACGAACCGCGCCCAACCATGTCGTTTTTGTCCAGGTCGGAGGACCATCCTCGCCAGATCTGTTGTCATATCACGCACACCAATTCGAAAACACATGAAATTATTCGGGCGGGGCTCGATCGTTCACCCATGTATTCGGGGGCCATTGAGGGGGTCGGGCCGCGGTACTGTCCATCGATCGAAGACAAGGTGGTGCGATTCGCGGAGCGTGACCAGCATCAAATTTTTGTTGAACCGGAAGGCCTTGATACGAATGAGTTGTACCCCAATGGCATTTCGACGAGCCTGCCGTTCGATGTGCAAATCGCTGCATTACACACAATTAAAGGGTTTGAACAAGCCCACATCACGCGACCGGGATATGCGGTTGAGTATGATTTTTTTGATCCGCGCGATCTCAACCACTCGCTCGAGACGAAAAGCGTCGAAGGCCTTTTTTTTGCGGGGCAAATTAATGGCACCACGGGTTACGAGGAAGCGGCAGCTCAGGGCCTTGTCGCCGGAGTCAATGCAGCGCGGAAAGTGGCGGGACTTTCGTCTTGGACGCTCGCCAGGCACGACGCATACATAGGCGTTTTGATTAGTGACCTGGTGACCTTGGGGACCAACGAACCGTACCGGATGTTTACGAGTCGTGCGGAATATCGGCTGCGACTTCGTCAGGACAACGCGGACCAACGACTCACCGCCATGGGCCGTGAGCTTGGAATTGTTGATGACAATCGGTGGAATCGATTCGAACGCAAGCGCGATGAATTGCGCCGACTTACGTCATCCTTAGAGGCTGCCGTGGTTAGTGTGGGTTCGGATTATGCTGGGCGCATTAAACGGGCGACGGGAGAAGAGATTAGCAAGGACGCGACGATGTTGAGTATGTTGCGAAGGCCCAACATCACGGCCGATGTGATTAGCAAAGTTTTAGGTCCGGATGTCTCGATAGAGCTACTTCAACAGGTCGAAACCGAAGCGAAATACGATGGCTATATCCGGCGCCAAGACGAGTCAATCGAACGGGCAAAGCAGCAGCAGCGGTTAGCGCTTCCCGATGCCTTTGACTATGGTGCTGTTGAAGGCTTGTCGAATGAACTAAAACAAAAACTTTCGAACGCCAAACCAACAACCCTGGCCAATGCCTCCCATATTCCTGGAATGACCCCGGCGGCAATGTCGCTGTTGGCAGTTCATGCCAAGCGGCAGCAACGGACGACCGCCGCGTAACGCTTGCGAACCCCCACGCTAGAGAAACTATTGTCATTGGGCTTAAGCCAGGTCCAGTGCGAAACTCTTGAGGGATATTTGTCTTTGGTTCGGCGTTGGAATGAGGCTTGTGGCTTGGTGTCCAGAGGTGACGTCGAGCGCTTGGAGGAAAGGCACCTTTTGGACAGTATGTCGCTGCTCTCCTTGCTGGAGGGTCGGCCGCGGTTGCTCGACATTGGACCGGGCGGCGGCTTTCCCGGGATGGTTCTTGCGATAGGGCGCCCTGAAATGGACGTGGTGTTGGTCGAACGTAGCCAAAAGAAGGCACGATTCCTCCAGCAAGTGGTTTACGAGCTTGGAATTACCGGCGTAGAGGTCGTTGCGCAGGATGTACGGAGTTATGAGCCAGAGAATTTGTTTGGTACGGTAACGGCTAGGGCGGTCGCGAATCCGATCAAGGCTTGGTCGCTGGCCCAGCCGTTCCTCAACAGAGGCGGACGCTTCCTGCTTCAGACGACGAACCCCATATCAAATCCCCTTGAGGGCAGCGAGCTTTGCGAAACACGGCGGGGAATCGTAGGCTGGATTTCTGTGTTGGAAGCGAAGAACCGAGCATGACGCGAACCATCGCGGTCGCCAATCAGAAAGGTGGGGTCGGCAAAACCACGACAAGCGTCAACTTATCGGCGTCTCTCCAAAAGACGGGCGCGCGAACGTTGCTCGTGGATATGGACCCCCAGGGGAATGCCACCACGGGTTGCGGGGTCGACAAACACCAACTCGAGTACAGCAATTATCACTGGTTGCTAGGCGAAGCGAGTCTTGAAGATACCTGGCGCCAATCATCTGCTGGATTTCGTCTAATTCCTGCAAACACGGATCTAACCGCTGCCGAGGTGGCCTTGCTTCAGGTTGATGATCGTAGCCACCGACTGTCACATCAACTTGCGGCTGTGAAAGCCGGCCTTGATTACATCATTATTGACTGCCCACCCACGTTGACGCTGTTGACCCTTAATGCCCTCTTTGCGGCCGACGGCGTGCTGATCCCAATGCAATGCGAATACTATGCTCTCGAAGGTCTGACAGATCTCCTTGAAACCGTCGAGGGGGTTCGGTCCAATGGCAACAGCAAGCTAGAAATAGAAGGTATCTTGAGGACTATGTATGATCCTCGAAATAGCCTAACGGGCGACGTCTCGAAACAACTGATAGAGCACTTTGGCGAACAGGTATTCAGAACCGTGATCCCGCGCAATGTCCGGCTGGCGGAAGCGCCGAGCCATGGCCTCCCAGCAATGCTTTATGACTCCTACTCACGCGGAGCGGTGGCGTACCACGCCTTAGCGGCAGAAGTGATTCGAAGACGTGCTCAGAAGGATGCGTCTCCGGATGGCTAAAAAGCGTGGGCTAGGGCGCGGGCTAGACGCTTTGCTCAATGCCAGCGTCGGTGACCCGACACAGACCGGCGACCCCTCAGCTTCAAAAGAAACGCTCAGCCACATCGGCGTTGAGCAGATTCATCGTGGTCGGTTTCAACCACGCAAACACATCGACGAAGCGAGCATCGAGGAGCTTTCACAATCGATTAAGGCGCAAGGCGTGATGCAACCGATCGTCTTGCGACGACGACCGGAAGGTGGCTACGAAATTATTGCGGGTGAACGACGGTGGCGAGCATCGGTCAAGGCCGGGCTTTCGGAAGTCCCGGCCGTTGTACGTGAAGTTACCGACGAACAGGCGCTAGCACTGGCGCTAATCGAAAATCTTCAGCGCGAAGACTTGAATCCGTTGGAGGAAGCTAGGGCTCTGGGTCGATTGCGCGATGAATTTGGATTGACCCAACAAGAGGTTGCGGATGCAGTAGGTAAATCGCGTACCGCGGTTACAAACTTACTGCGGCTTCAAAATTTAGGGACCAGAGCGGCCCAGTTATTAGAAGACGGGTCGATCGAGATGGGACACGCACGGGCATTGCTGCCGCTCGAACAACGCGATCAAGACGTGGCTGCTCGGCACATCGCGTTAAAGAGGCTATCCGTTCGACAAGCCGAAGCGTTGGTACGACGAATGCTTGCTGGACCACGTGAAAAGACACAGCGCGTAGACGCAGATACGCGACGCCTTGAAAAGGAGCTGTCCGAAAAGCTCGGCGCGCCGGTCGTGATTCGGCATCGTAGCGGCCGGAAGAGCGGAGGCCGAGGACAAATTACGATTCGATACGGCAGCATGGAAGAGTTGGACGGAATCCTTCGACACTTTCGTCGGTGATCGCTAAAAACAAAGCCATGTTGCTAGCCGATAACGCTACATGGGGTGGTGTGTAGTACAAGCCCTCCGTATAATATCGCCGCCTCGTGCACCCCAACTTTTTTCGGAGCATGCTCCATCGAGTTCGTCCGAAATAGGCCAGGCTGAGTAACGAATTTGTTCGCCGATGAGCGCGCGCCACGGAGGCTGGTGATCATTCAAGTGGCCAGCGTTTTCGTTATCGTGCTAGGGCTTTTGTTCGTTGGCACGGCCCAGAGTTTGGCCGCAATGTTAGGTGGAGGGTCGGTGGTGTTACCGAACGCGTGGTTCGCGTTCAGGATGCATCGGACGAGAAAGGCCGGGACCATTCTCGGGTTGGGGATATTGAAAATTTTATTGGTCATCGCCTGCCTTGCGTTGGCGCTGGCCTTGTTTGAACCAGAGCCAACTGGATTTTTTGCGGCTCTTGCTGTGGCATTGTTGGTTCAGATTTTCGGGCCGATGGTCGGTCCGCGTAGTTGGAAAACGGAATAGACGATGGCTTCGGACAATCCTCAGGAATACATCAAGCACCACCTGACCAATCTCACCTACGGCAGGCACCCGGAGCTTGAGACTCTAGAATCTATCGATCTAAACGCGCGCATCCACCAGGAATTTCTATACGGAACCTGGGGCTTTGCGCACGACGCCGAAGAAGCCTCGGCGATGGGATTTAATTCGATTAATGTCGACTCCATGGCCTGGTCGGTGGCCTTGGGTTTGGCCTTCTGCACGCTCTTTTACAGCGTGGCACGAAGAGCGACCGCTGGCGTACCGGGCGGATTGCAAAACGCCGTCGAGTACGTGGTTGAGTTCGTTGACGACATGGTGCGCGGGATTTTTACCCACAAGAACGATCTCATTGCGCCCATGGCGCTTACGGTGTTTGTGTGGGTCTTCTTAATGAACCTGATGGATCTTGTTCCAGTCGACTGGATCCCAGAACTAGCCGCACTTTTTGGTGTGCATTTTATGAAGGTTGTGCCATCGACCGATCCCAACATCACGATGTCGATGGCGCTCAGTATTTTTGTGCTCATGCTCTACTACAGCGTTAAATGCAAAGGCCTGGCGGGATTCGGAAGTGAACTGGCTTTCCAACCCTTCCCGAAGTTCATGGCGCCTCTTAATCTGGTGTTGGAGCTGCCAACGCTGTTTGCAAAACCGCTGTCGTTGGGGCTTCGTCTTTTTGGCAACATGTATGCGGGAGAAATGATTTTCATCCTGATTGCGCTTATGTACGCGGGCATTGCGACAGATATTGCTGGTGGTGCAATAGGTATTTTTGGTGGCGTACTGCATCTTGCCTGGGCAGCATTTCACGTACTTATTATTACTCTGCAGGCATATATTTTCGCCGTGCTCACCGTGGTCTATCTGTCCGCGGCGCACGACGAGGCACATTGAACCAAACAAACAGGAGTCAAAAATGGAACTTGGTATTGCCATCGCTGTTTCTCTCATGTTGGGGCTCGGCGCTGTTGGCGCCGCCATTGGCATGGGGATATTGGGGGGTAAGTTCTTGGAGGGCGTTGCTCGCCAACCAGAACTACTCGGAGACTTGAGAACCCAGTTTTTCATTGTGGTGGGATTGGTCGACGCCGTGCCGATTATTGGCGTGGGGATCGGTCTGTATGTGTTGTTTGTTCTCGGCTAAGGCATTCGTTAACGAGAAGCTAATATGAACCTCAACTGGACACTAATTGGCCAAAGCATCACGTTTTTAGTGTTTGCTTGGACCTGCTACAAGTTTATTTGGCCGCTCCTCATTGGGGCCATGGATGAGCGAACGACGCTCATAAGCGAAGGTATTGAGAACGCCGAGCAAGCTCGTCGGGACCTCGAAGATGCGTCGTCTAAAGTAGACGAGATCATGCATGACGCGCGGGCTGATGCGCAGGCGTTGATTGATCAGGCGCGCGCCCAAGCGGCCACCATGATTGACGATGCAAAGAAGGATGCAGAAAACGAGGGCGAGAGAATTCGAGAGACCGCCCGCGCCGACGTCGTCCAAGAGGCGAATCGCGCCAGGGAATCATTAAGAGCGGAAGTCGCAGAACTCGCGCTAAGTGGTGCTGAGCGCATTCTCGAATCAGGCATCGATCGGGCCCAACACGCCGAGTTATTAGACAAGCTGGCTTCGGAGTTGTAAGCGTGGCCGAATTTGCAACGTTGGCAAGGCCCTACGCAAACGCGGCGTTCGACGTGGCTAAATCTGCGGGGCGCCTGGACGAGTGGTCCAGGGGCCTCAATTTGCTGGCGCTTGCGAGCGAGGATTCAACCCTTCAAACCGTCATTGCGCTGCCAATGACGACTGCACCAGAAAAGGCACACAAGTTGATTGAGCTGTTCCGTGACGAACTGTCGGATCCCGTTCGGCAATTCGTGCACGTGTTGGCAGAAAACAAGCGCTTGTCGTTGTTGGCCGAGATCACGACTCAATTCGAAGTTCGGCGTGCGGAAGAGGCCCGGACGTTGGACGTCGAAGTGACTACCGCGGTTCCTCTCTCGGACGCGGAACAAAATCGATTTCAAGAAATTTTGGAACGTCGTTTCGAGCAACAAATTAATCTCACGACGGGGGTTGATGAAACCGTCATCGGAGGGGCACATATCCGCGCGGGCGATACGGTCATCGATGGATCACTTCGGGGCAGGCTTGCGAAATTAGGCGAAGCGTTCGCGCGATCGTAAACACATAGGTAATTACATGCAGCAACTAAATCCATCTGAAATTAGCGACATCATCAAAGCGCGCATCGAAAACCTCGATATTTCATCGCAACCGCAAAACGAGGGCACCGTAGTTAGTGTGTCTGACGGGATCGTACGTGTTCATGGTCTGGCTGAAGCCCAATATGGGGAGATGATTGAGTTTGATGGCGGCCTGTACGGCATGGCGCTGAATCTTGAGCGAGACTCCGTGGGCGTGGTCGTTCTTGGCGATTACAAAGGCCTCTCCGAGGGTGCGACAGCTCGCTGCACCCAGCGAATTCTTGAGGTTCCGGTTGGAACCGAGCTGCTGGGACGAGTGGTTGACTCATTGGGTAACCCAATCGACGGCAAAGGCCCGCTCAATGCCTCAACCACTGCACCCATCGAGAAAGTCGCCCCGGGTGTGATCGCCCGGCAGTCAGTCGACCAACCGGTGCAGATGGGCATCAAGTGTATCGATGCCATGGTCCCGATAGGCCGGGGTCAGCGCGAGTTGATTATCGGCGATCGCCAAATAGGCAAAACAGCAATCGCCGTGGACGCAATCATTAATCAAAGGGGGAAGGGGATTAAATGTATCTACGTGGCCATAGGTCAAAAGATGTCGACCATTGCAAACGTGGTAAGAACGCTAGAAGAACATGGCGCCATGGACCACACCATTGTTGTTGGGGCGAGCGCTTCGGACCCTGCGCCAATGCAGTATATCGCGCCATATTCTGGTTGCAGTATGGGCGAGTTCTTCCGTGACCGTGGGGAAGATGCCCTGATTATTTATGACGATCTGACCAAGCAGGCTTGGGCGTATCGACAAATTTCTCTCCTCTTGCGTCGTCCGCCGGGGCGTGAAGCCTATCCCGGGGATATTTTTTATCTTCACTCGCGACTTCTTGAGCGCGCGGCTAGAGTTAATGCTGATTATGTGGAGCGAGAGACCGATGGCGAGGTCACCGGAAAGACCGGCTCTCTTACTGCGCTTCCAATCATTGAGACCCAAGCAGGGGACGTCTCCGCCTTCGTGCCGACTAACGTAATTTCGATTACCGACGGTCAAATTTTCCTCGAGCTAGACCGATTCAATGCCGGCACTCGGCCAGCGATGAGCCCAGGCATTTCGGTATCCAGAGTAGGTGGTAATGCCCAGGTGCCCTTCATCAAGAAGATCTCTGGAGGCATCAAGCTTGCCTTGGCTCAGTATCGAGAGCTGGCCGCCTTTTCGCAATTTGCTTCGGACCTTGATGAGGCGACTCGACGCCGCTTAGAACATGGCGAAAGGGTCGAAGAGCTGATGAAACAGCCACAGTTTTCGCCCATGACCGTATCGGAGATGGGACTTGTTCTTTATGCGGCGAGCGAGGGCTTCCTTGAAGACGTACCCGTCGATCGCGTGCTCGACTTTGAGCAAGACTTGCTTACCTATATGAACTCGGAACATGGGGAGTGGATGAACAGTATTACCGAGACAGGCGAGTATTCCGACGAAATTGTTGATTACATGAAGACGGCGATCGAGACATTTAAATCGACCCACAGCTACGGTGATTAACGATGGCGGTCGGTAGAGAGATCAAGAAGAAGATCGGAAGCGTCGAAAATACGCAAAAGGTCACGCGGGCGATGCAAATGGTCGCGGCGAGCAAGATGCGACGGACCCAGGATCGAATGAATGAAGCGCGGCCGTATGCTCATCGAATTCGCGATGTCATTGCGCATCTCGCTAATGCGAACCCTGAATACAAGCACGTCTTTATGCAGACTCGAGCAATCAAGCGTGTCGGCTACATCGTTGTCACGTCTGACAAGGGACAGTGTGGGGGCCTCAACGCGAATTTGCTTAGAACGTTGGTTCGGCAGATGCAAGAACAGCAAACTAATGGCATTGAGGTCGAGCTCTCATTGGTTGGGAAAAAGGCCGCCGCTTTTTTTCGGTCGGTCGGGGGCAACGTGGTGGCCGCGATCAATGAGGTAGGCGAAACACCCGAGTTAGAAACGCTACTTGGTGGTGTGAAAGTTATGTTGGATGCCTTTGAGGAAGGGCAGATTGATCGACTGGATATTCTTTCGAATGAATTTGTAAATACCATGACTCAAAGCCCCACGTTCAATCAGCTTCTGCCGTTGGAGCCCTCCGATGACGACTCGAAAGGCCGCACTTGGGACTATCTGTATGAGCCGGATGCGCGCGAATTGGTCGAAGGATTAGTGCGTCGGTATGTGGAGTCCCAGGTATACCAGGCGGTTGTAGAGAATGGCGCATGTGAACAAGCAGCGCGGATGATCGCGATGAAAAACGCGACGGAAAATGCGGCGACAGTCATCGATGAATTGAATCTGATTTACAACAACGCCCGCCAAGCTGCGATAACGCAGGAAATTGCGGAAATTGTCGGCGGTGCGGCGGCAGTTTGATGGGCCTTAACGAACAATCAATATTAGATGGACGGGTGCGAGCATCCGCGCGATCGATAAAAGAGGAAGGCTATGAGTAGCGGTCAAATCGTTCAGGTCATTGGCGCGGTCATTGACGTGGAGTTTAGTCGGGATGAAGTGCCAAGCGTGTACGACGCGTTGACCGTCGGTTCGACGGGGCTGACCCTAGAGGTGCAGCAGCAATTGGGCGATGGCGTTGTCCGCGCGATTGCCATGGGAACCTCGGAGGGGTTGTCGAGAGGCCTCGACGTCGCGAATACGGGCGAACCGATTTCTGTGCCGGTCGGAGAAGAAACGCTCGGACGGATCATGGACGTGCTCGGCAATGCGATTGATGAAAAAGGTGCGATCAACGCACGCGAATCCAAGCCCATTCATAGACCGGCACCCACGTATGAAGATCAGATGGGCGGAAACGAACTGCTGGAAACAGGCATCAAGGTGATCGATCTCATCTGCCCGTTTGCCCGCGGAGGCAAGGTAGGACTGTTCGGTGGAGCGGGTGTCGGTAAAACCATCACCATGCTCGAGCTCATCCGCAATATTGCGGTCGAACACGCGGGCTTGTCGGTGTTTGCGGGGGTTGGTGAGCGGACTCGCGAGGGCAATGATTTTTATTACGAAATGGAAGAGGCGGGTGTTCTCGATAAAATTTCGTTGGTGTTTGGACAGATGAATGAACCACCCGGCAACCGGCTAAGAGTCGGCCTTACAGGACTAACGTTGGCTGAACAATTTCGGGATGAGGGCCGCGATGTGCTGCTCTTTATAGACAACATTTATCGATACACGCTGGCGGGTACCGAAGTATCGGCTCTATTGGGAAGAATGCCTTCCGCCGTTGGTTATCAACCAACGCTCGCCGAAGAAATGGGCGTGCTGCAAGAACGAATTACCACCACTCGGTCGGGGTCGATCACTTCGGTACAGGCGATTTACGTACCCGCCGACGATCTCACCGATCCATCACCGGCGACGACGTTTGCTCACCTCGACTCAACCGTCACGCTTTCACGCGCAATTACAGATCTCGGTATTTATCCGGCGGTAGACCCGCTGGATTCGAGCTCACGGCAACTTGATCCGAATGTGGTAGGTGTTGAGCACTATGAGACGGCACAACGTACGCAGCAGGTTTTGCAGCGGTACCAGGAACTGAAAGACATTATCGCTATTTTGGGGATGGATGAACTCTCCGAGGAAGACAAGGCGCTTGTTTACCGAGCGCGAAAGATGCAGCAGTTTTTTTCGCAAGCGTTTTTTGTTGCCGAGCAGTTCACGGGCAATCCGGGCGCCTATGTCTCGAGAGAGGACACGGTGCGAAGCTTTAAGGCCATTTTGGACGGCGACGCCGACGATCTGCCAGAGCAAGCATTCAATATGGTGGGTACCATCGACGACGCAAGGGAGAAAGCCAAGACATTGGCGACATAACTGATGGCGAGCACTATGCAATGCAACATCGTCAGCGCCGAACGCGAAATTTTCTCCGGGCGTGTGACGAGAATCTCCTTGAAGGGCACGATGGGGGAGTTGGGTATTTTGCCGAACCATACCCCGCTGTTGACTGGCATTGCGCCTGGGCCAGTAAGACTGCAGTTCGAGGACGGCGACGACGACGTTTTTTTTGCCTCGGGTGGATTCTTAGAGATTCAACCAGGGGTTGTGACCGTGCTTGCCGATACGGCGCTGCACGCGGACGATATTGATGAGGCGGCGGCGCAGGAAGCGAAAGAGCAAGCACAGCGGGACATCGCCGAACACGCAGCTGATTTTGACTACTCACGTGCAATGTCTCAGCTTGCGGAGGCTACTGCTAGGGAACGCACGTTGGCGGAGCTACGCAAACGGCGCCGATAGAAAATCGAGCCGATCAGCAGCAGCAGACAGATCTCATATTCCTCTTTTCCGCACGTATAATCGTGGCTTCATAAGACAAAGAGTCCCGTGATGCGACTTGAAGTCATCATCCTGGCGGCCGGCGAGGGTACTCGCATGCAGTCGTCGATTCCCAAAGTTCTCCACACAGTGGGAGGCCGACCGCTTCTTGATCACGTGTTGAGCGTTGCGCGAGACCTGAAACCGGAGGCATTGCACGTCGTGGTCGGTCGTTCAGGCGGGGACGTTCAAGCGTATTTTGAAGGCACGGATGTCGCTTGGGTCGAACAAATCGAGCAAAAAGGGACGGGTCACGCGGTAATGCAGGCGATCGATGATGTGGAATCGCCGGCAATGGTTTTGGTGTTGTTTGGTGATGTGCCGCTAATCGAGAAGGTGACTCTTGAGGCGTGTATTTCGGCGGCGGCGGATGGAATCGGCGTGGTGACCGTGGATATGCCTGTACCTGACGGGTTCGGGCGGATACAAAGACGGCCGGATGGACAAATCGAGGCGATCGTCGAGGACAGAGATGCCACACCTGCCCAGCGCGCTATTACCGAGGTCAACACGGGCATACTGGCGGCGCCAGCGGCGATATTAGCCAGGCTGCTTGAATCGATCACGGCCCGTAACGCACAAGGAGAATATTATCTGACGGACATCGTCGGTCTCGCGGCTTCACAGGGTGTTCAGGTTACCGGGGTGGATGCCACTAATCCGGAAGAGGTACAAGGGATTAACGATCGAATTCAATTGGCGTCAGTGGAACGATACATGCAACGTCGCGAAGCCGAACGCCTAATGGCCGAGGGTGTAACGATTGCCGATCCATCGCGACTTGATCTGCGCGGTACTCTAGCGGCGGGTCAAGATTGTTTTATCGACATCAACGTGATCATCGAAGGGGTGGTCGTTATCGGCGACAACGTGTCGATCGGGCCCGGATGTGTTGTGACGGATTCCGAATTGGCTGATGGCGTTGTAATTGAAGCTCACTCGGTGGTTGAAGGAGCGGTTGTTGGAGAAAACTGTCGGCTGGGACCTTTCGCACGCGTACGTCCTGGCACAGAACTGGCGGAAGGGGCGCACATCGGGAACTTTGTTGAAACCAAGAAAGCGATCATCGGTGCTGGCACGAAAGCCAATCATCTCGCGTACCTTGGCGACAGTACTATCGGCGCCGAGTGCAATATCGGGGCCGGGACGATTACATGTAACTACGACGGCGTTGATAAGAACGAGACACACATCGGGGATGGTGTGTTCGTTGGGACAAACAGCACGCTTGTGGCGCCGCTGACGATCGATGAGGGTGCGTACGTAGCCGCCGGATCAACGATCACGTCAAAGGTGGACTCAGAGGATCTTGCCGTCGGTCGGGCGCGACAACGCAATATTCATGGCTGGGTACCGCCGACTAAGCGCAAATAAGGGAGCGGCGGCCAGAGTATGTGTGGAATTGTAGGCGCGGTGGCACATCGCGATGTTCCCGGGATCTTGCTTGCTGGACTGCAGCGCCTTGAATACCGCGGCTATGACTCAGCGGGCATCGCGGTCCAAATACGCGAGCCCGCGTCGATCGATCGTAGACGTACACTCGGTAAGGTCGCGGGTCTTCTAGAAGATGTGAAACGCGAGCCGATGAGTGGACACAGCGGGATTGCGCATACTCGATGGGCAACCCATGGCGCTCCCAGTGAACAGAATGCTCACCCGCACATTTCCAGCGACCGCATCTGCTTGGTACACAATGGGATCATCGAGAATTTTGAACCACTTCGAGATGAGCTAAAGGGTTCGGGGCGTGAGTTCACATCCGAAACAGATTCGGAAGTTATCGTTCATCTTGTGGATTCTTACTACGAGGAGTCGAAAGACCTTCTGCGAGCTGTCAAGGAAGCCATCCAACGCCTCGAGGGGGCGTATGCGATCGGCGTAATGTGTCGCGACGATCCAGGGCGAATTGTGGCTGCCCGGTTAGGGAGTCCGTTGGTCGTTGGAGTGGGGATTGGCGAGCACTACATTGCATCAGACGTGCTGGCATTACGGCCGGTAACGGATCGATTCATCTATCTCGAAGAGGGTGATTTGGTCGATATCACGGCCGACGCACTGTCGTTCTGGAACGTCGAAGATGAGTCGGTGATACGCACCTCGGTTCGCGTACAGGTGGGAACGGACGAAGCGGATAAGGGAAAGTATCGACATTACATGCACAAGGAAATTCATGAGCAAGCTTCTGTCGTTCGACGCACACTTGAAGGCCGAATAGGTGCTGAAAGGGTGCTAGAGGCGGCGTTAGGAGTCGAAGCCTCTGCCATTCTCGATGAGACTGAGTCAATAACGCTTGTCGGGTGCGGAACCAGTTACTACGCGGCGAGCGTTGCACGATATTGGATCGAGGAGATCGCAGGGATCAGCTGCAACGTCGAGATAGCATCAGAGTTTCGTTACCGATCTATTGTGGTTCCTCCAAAGGCCCTTTTCGTGTCGTTGTCCCAATCGGGTGAAACCGCAGACACGCTCGCTGCACATCGTATTGCCGGAGAGGCGGGGTTTGCTCATACGGTGGCGATATGTAACGTCCCCACGAGCAGTTTGGCGCGTGAGTCTGAACTGGCATTTCTCATGAATGCAGGGGTGGAAATTGGAGTCGCGTCGACGAAGGCCTTTACCGCTCAGCTCGTTGATCTGCTGTTGTTAACGATTCTAATAGGAAGGCGGCACAAACTTAATCGAAGTGCTGAGATAGAGCTAGTGCGCTGGCTTTCGGTATTAGACAGAGCAGTAGAAGAGGTCCTCTCTCTGGAAGCTCAGATCGCAAGTGTGGCCGAAGAAATTATGGATCGACCAAACGCCCTATTTTTGGGACGAGGCACGCTCTATCCGGTAGCGCTTGAAGGCGCTCTTAAGCTAAAAGAGGTTGCCTATATTCACGCAGAAGGCTATCCGGCGGGAGAGCTTAAGCACGGCCCGCTGGCCCTCGTCGATGAAGATATGCCGGTGATTGCGATTGCACCCGGAAATGACTTGCTTGAGAAGGTCCGGTCGAATTTGCAGGAAGTTCGTGCGCGTGGTGGACGACTGTATGTATTCACTGATGCAGCGGCGGGGTTCGGCTCATCGGACGACGTTTCAGTAATTGAACTTCCAAGTATTCACCAAGTACTCGCCCCCATTTCGTACGCGATACCTCTCCAACTCTTGGCGTATCACGTCGCCGTTCTTCGAGGTACGGACGTTGATCAACCTCGAAACCTCGCGAAGTCCGTCACGGTAGA